>Ga0247727_10001423_pt1 | contig 56847 bp, 40 predicted proteins | sample WisWelCaveWW1625_FD_202498 | JGI IMG/M metagenome (GOLD analysis project Ga0247727, IMG submission 202498) | Biofilm microbial communities from Wishing Well Cave, Virginia, United States - WW16-25 | ecosystem: Environmental > Aquatic > Deep subsurface > Groundwater > Cave microbial mat | place... | reverse complement strand
CAACAACAAGCCGAACAGTTGGCGGTTCAATTCAAAGAAAAATTGCAAGCTTTGGGCGTCGATGTCCTGGCGAAGCAAAGTGGTTTTGTGAAGCGAAAACCTCGCAAAATTCTGCCGCTCAATTTCTTGTTGGGTTTTTTCAAAATGGTTCTGACAAAAAGCTCTTCGTGTAAAGCGCTTGCAGTCTCCATCGGATTGGCGGCTTGTTGTTGCATCTCCAGGCAAGCCGTTCACAAACGCCTGCAGGCTCCGGTTGTTGCCTTTTTGGAATTGGTGTTGTCTGCGTGCCTGGCGGCGGAGATCAAACGTCCGGACAAGGCCTTGTATCCCAACATTTTCAAGGCTTTTAAAGCGGTCTATCTGCAAGACAGTACGACCGTGACTTTGAGCAAAGAACTGGCGAAATATTTCCCGGGCAGCCGCAATCACACCCAAAAACAAAACGCTATTATAAGAATTCAAACGATCTTCAATCTGGTCAAAGAGAATTTTGCGTATTTTAAACTCACCGCCTACACGCACAATGATCAAAAGGCTTCCAACATGATTCTCGACATTGCTCAGAAGGGCGACTTGGTCATCCGCGACTTAGGTTATTTGGTGCTGTCGGTGATCAAACAGCTTCAGGGCAAAGGTGCTTACTAGTTGAGTCGGTTGAAATATGGGATCGTGCTTTACGAAACCGATGGTGAAACGCCGCTGAATCTGCTCAAAGAACTCAAAAAATATGGCCGTCTGGATCGACAAGTTTGCGTGGGCAAAAAAGAAAAAGTCTCGGCGCGGCTGGTGGCGATTCCTTTGCCGCCGCAAGTCGCTGCGGAACGCCGCCGCAAAGCCAAGTCGAATCGCGATCGCCGCTGCCTTCCCAGCAAAGAACATTTGGCGCTGTTGGGCTGGGAGATTTTCATTACCAATATTGATGATCAACTCATGACTGCCGAGCACATTGCCAAACTGTATGAATTGCGGTGGCGCATTGAGACGGTGTTCAAGTCGTGGAAAAGCCACTTTCACTTGACCAATGTTCCAAAAGGCTCGGAAAGCCGCGCCAAATCATACTTTTATGCGATGTTGATTTTTATTACGATTTTCCAAACGCATGTGTATGTCCGGCTCTACCGCGAAAACCAACAAAGAAATGCACGCCAACTAAGCTTTTTGAAGCTCACGCGTTTTTTCAAAGATCGGGTCTGGGCCGTCGTCCTCTTCTTTGAAAATCCCAGAAAGATAACCCGAGAAGAGCTTGAAGAGCAAATTTTTTATCACTGCCGCTACGACGGCAGAGCCGACCGCCAAAACCACGTGCAAAAAATCGAAGCCTTAGGTTGACGCGCATGCGCCGCGGCGGGACTGAAAGTTTATGGCAGAATAATTTGCGGACAGAATGATTTCAAATCATTCTGCCGGCAAATTGCTCTGTTATGGCCTACAGCGGATTTTCAGACAAGCTGAAAACCGCAGCCCTTTGGGCAGCACAAAAAACTTCAGGCAGAATGATTCAACGGCAGAATCATTCTGCCGAAAAATTATTCTGCCAAAAACTTTCAGAATTTTATTCTGACTTTGAATGCCTTATGGCTTTTTTTCGGCGACACTCGGTGACTTCGGCGCGTTTCGGCGGAAAAGCTCTGCCGCACGAGCACGCGTACTAACAGCTTGCTTATCCGAGGGAGAGCAAGATGAAACTTTTTTCTTGCCGCTCAATTGCCGGCGGCATCATCGCATGGCGATTTCTATTCGCGGCGGATTTTGCGCACGCACAAACTGCGCACGCTCCGGTGGGCGTCAATTTAGCGGGCGTGGTCGATTGGAGCACGCAATTGGTTTTCGTGGACGTGTTCAAACAGTCGCGCGAGTGGATTCCGCAGCGTGTGAGCGGAGGCGCATGGGACACGGGCGAGGCGCTGAGTTTGACGGACGATGGTTGGGTCGCCTCACTTGCGACGGGACAAGCCGCGGGCACTTTACTGACGCGCGATCTTTTCGGGCACTATCCCGCCGGGCAGTATGTTTGCCTTTATGAGGGCGAGGGGCAAATGGAATTTGGTTTTGATGCCGCAGTGATTAGCCGGCAAGCGGGGCGCATCGTGCTCAACGCGACGCCCGGGAATGGCGGCATTTATCTTAAAATTGTCGCTATCAATTTCGCTAATCCCCTTCGCAACATTCGCGTGATCATGCCGGGGTTTGAGGGCACGTATCAAAGCCAACCTTTTCATCCCACCTTTCTCGAACGTATCAAGCTCTTCAAAGTTTTGCGCTTCATGGATTGGGGCAACACGAATAACTCGCCCATCGTGAAATGGGAGCAACGCGCCACGCCGAATTACGTTTCGCAGGGGCATGCAACAGGCGTTGCAACCGAATACATGATTCAGTTGGCCAACACGCTCCAGATCGATCCGTGGTTTTGTTTGCCGCATCAAGCCGAGGATGATTATGTCCGGCAGTTTGCCGCGTTGGTGCAAAACACGCTTGCTCCGAATTTGAAGGCGTATATCGAATACTCCAACGAAGTTTGGAACGGACAATTTGCGCAAGCAGGCTATGCGCAAACCCAGGGCTTGGCATTGAGGCTCAGCGCGAATGCCTACGAGGCGCAACTGCGTTTTTATTCGCAACGCGCCGTCGAGATTTTTAAAATCTGCGAGGAAATTTTTCAACCGCAAAACCGGCTGGTTCGCGTGCTGGCTTCGCAAAGCGCGAATGCTTGGACCGGCGCGACGATTATGGATTGGAAGAATGCGCATCAAAATGCCGAGGCTTTGGCGATCGCGCCTTATTTCGGCGGCTACCTCGGCTCGCCGCCAATGCAATCCCTCGTGCAAAATCTAACGGTGAATCAAATCATCGATAGCTGCGCGGTCGATATTGTTCGGGCGATTGCGCAGGCTTTGGATAATAACAGAAACGCGGAGGCGCGCGGCTTGAAACTCGTGGCTTATGAAGCCGGTCAGCATTTAGTCGGATTCGGCGGCGTCGAGAATAATCAAACCATCACGGATTTATTTCACGCGGCGAATCGCCACCCGGCCATGAAGCAGCTTTATCTTGATTACTTGCAGCGTTGGGATGACATGAGCGGCGGCTTGATCGCGATGTTCAGCTCGATCGGACTTTATTCGAAGTGGGGCAGTTGGGGAATGCTGGAATGGCAAGATCAAGCAACTGCGGCGGCGCCCAAATACGACGCGGTGCTGGAGTTCATCGCGAATACGACGCGAGTTGCGCGTGAGGAGAAATTCACGCCGGCCTCTTTCAGTCTTTCGCAAAATTTTCCGAACCCGGTTTTGTCGAACGGCGGCGCAATCATTCAGTATTCCGTGCCGCACGCACAAATTGTGAGATTGAAAGTTTACGACGTGTTGGGCAATGAAATCAAAACCGTGCTCGATGAAAAGCAATTGCCGGGAAATTATCGCGTGCGCCTCGACGCTGCCGGATTACCGGGCGGGATTTATTTTTATAAAATGGAAATCGGGAAGGAGCAGCAAGCGCGAAAGCTTTTGTTGGTGCGCTAGTTTTTAAATTCGGTGGTTTCGGCGAAGCTCGGCCGGTAAACTTTTTCCTGTCTGAAAATCTGTTGTAGCTTCTTATCCCACAAAAGGCACAAACTTTGTCTTATCGGAGGAAAGCCCATGTTGAAATTCTCTTTTGCCTGGTTGTTGTTGCTTGCAATTCTCATTGCGTGCGCCTCGCACAACGGCAATCGCGGCGGCGCGTGGGAAAAGAAAGTCGATCCGCGTTTGCGCACGGCTGTGCAAGGCGGACAAGCGCAGACGCAAGCTGCGCAGAACTTGCAGGTGTTGATCAAGTGCAGCGCGCCTCTTTCCATGGAGCAGAAACAAAAGCTTTTGGATCATGGCGTGCGCGTGCAAGCCGAGGCCGGCGCAATCGTCACGGCCGTGCTCCCGGCGCAGGCAGTTACGGAAGTGGCGAAGTTGGATTACGTAATTTACCTCGAGCTCTCCAAAGAGCGAAAGATACAGCCGTAAGGAAATTAACGTCGCACAGACTGCTAGTGGAGTGTCAAGCTTTAGTTTGATAGCATCGTAGTTTTATGTGGCAAGCTGAAGATTGCGCTCCGGCGCGACGGAGTGTCAAACTAAAATTTGACAGCGCACTAACCTGTCGAAAAGGAGATCGGCTCATGTTCAGAAAATTTTTGCAAACCGCGCTCGCCGTGCTGCTGATGAGCATGGCAGCTTCATCCGTTGCGGGTGAATTGCGCGCGGAAATCGGCCGCAAGCTCGACCCCAAGCTGCGCGCGCTGCTCACGGCCGCGGAATTTTCCAAAGGCCACTCGTCTAAAACCGGCGCGCTGTTCGAGCCTGCGAGCGGCGAATTGGCGCGTGTGTTGATCAAAATCGCCGGCGGCCGCGAAGCGCTCAAAGCAAATGGCGCGCGTGTTATTGCAGTGGCCGGAGACGTCGTCGCGGCGCTTGTTCCGCTTGCTCGTCTTGCAGATATCGCAGCGCTGAACGAAGTCGCTTATATCGAATCTTCGAAATCATATCGGCTCTTCAACGACGTCGGCGTGGCGCAAACGCAAGCGGCTGCCGCGCGGCAGCAGTATAATCTCGCGGGCCGAAACGTCATCTTCGGCTGCATCGACTCCGGCATCGATTGGCGGCACGATGATTTTCGCAAATCGAACGGCCAAACACGCATCAAATATTTGTTGGATTTCAGCGATCCGGGCGACACGAACGGCGACGGCGATTTGGACGGCAGCGGGCCTTACGGCGGAACGCTCTATACCGAGGCGCAAATCAACGCGGCGCTTTCCGGCCCGGGCACGGTGCGCGAGATCGATCGCAACGGACACGGCTCGCACGTCACGGGCAGCGCCGCGGGCAACGGCCGCGGCACGAGCAACGGCATTCCCGCAGGAACGTATGCGGGCGTTGCAACCGAAGCCGATATTATTTTTGTGAAAGCCTCGCGCGGCGATCTCGGCAGCATACCTGATGTCGAGGTCATCAACACGCTCGCGTTTGTCGATAGTATTGCCACCAGCGTTTTGAACCGGCCATACGTGCTCAATCTCAGCTTGGGTGGACACGAAGGCGCACACGACGGCACAAGCTTGCAAGAGCAGGCCATCGACAGTTTTGTGGGCGCGAATAAACGAGGCAAGGCTGTGGTGATTGCCGCGGGCAATGACGGCGACGAGGCGATTCACGCGGGCGGCACGATGAGCGGCAGCGCCATGACCGTGGAATTCAACATTCCAACTTACACCGCCAATGCCGGCACACAAAACGATTTCGTGCTGTTCGACCTGTGGTATACCGGAACCGCGAATCTTACTTTTCAGCTCAACGGACCGACTGTCACCTACGGCCCGGTTACGAGCGGCAACGCCAGCGGGGTGGATCGCGCCGATGGCGCGGTGGTTATCGACAATGCTTCCGGGGGAAGAAACCCTTTGAACAATGACAAGCAAGTGGTCATTCAGATTTTCGACAACTCGAGCAATATTCCAAAAAGCGGAACTTGGCGGTTGACGATTACCGGCGCTTCCGGCCGTTATGATTTGTGGATGTACTTGTCAACCATGGGGGCCGCGTTGACGACCGGCTTCGACTTCACGCGTCTCGTTGCGATGCCGGGCACGGCAAGGAATGCGATTACTGTGGGCGCATGGATCAGCAAAAAAAGTTGGACGGATTTGGATAATAACAATCTGCAATTCAACTCGCTCGTGGTCGGCGCGGCCACGGATTTTTCCAACCCCGGGCCCACGCGCGATGGGCGCACGAAGCCGGATATTTGCGCGCCGGGGCAGATGATCGGGTCGACCTATTCCACAGATGCGCCGCCCAACGGCGCGAATAGCATTTGGACGGGCACGACGCAATTTCCCAACGGCTTCATTCTGCGCGATAATCGTCACGCCATCGGTCAAGGCACCAGCTTCGCAGCGCCGTTGGTTGCGGGCGGCGTGGCGTTGATGTTGGAGCGTTTCCCAACTTTGGATGCCGCGCAAATACGCAATGCGCTCATTACCACCGCGGACACGGATAATTTCACGGGCACTGTTCCGAACAACAAATGGGGCTATGGCAAAGTGGATTTGCTCGCAGCGGTGACGACCTCTGCCGTCGCCGAACACGAGGACGCCGGCAACGTGCCAGCCTCGTTCGCGTTGTTGTCCAACTTCCCCAATCCTTTCTCACGCGTTAGCGGAGCGGAAACGGCGATTTCTTTTCACGTCGCGCGCGTTGCGCGCGTTGAAATCGCGATCTTTGACTTGATGGGAAGAAAAGTAAAAACGCTGCTGGCAAATGAAACCGCTGCCGGCAAGCACGTGGTCAAATGGAACGGGCGCGATGAAGCCGGGCAAGCGGTAAGCTCGGGCGTGTACTTCTACAAAATGCGGGCGGGAAAATTTGCAGCTTCGCAGAAGCTTTTGATCATGAGATGATTTACTCCAATGCTTCGAACAGAAGGGCAATGTTTCTGTTCGAAGCATTTTCATGTGCCGTTCAATTGCACGCACAGCCGCCGCCGGAACCGCCCATCCCGCCGGTGCTTCCTTCCAAGGTTTCCAGCCAGTGGCGCTCCGTTGCTTCTTCACTTTGCGCTTGTTTGAAATCCATGGTGCGCAGCGCCAAGTGCTCGCGCTCGTAAGGCTTCACTGCGGCGCACGCGCTCAACATCATGACAAGACTCGCGATGAGAAGCAGAAGTAAACTGCGTACTCGGTGCATGTGTTCTCCTTGTTAAGGTTTGACGGTTCGTCGGTTTGGCCGTTGAACGGTTTAACCGACGAACCGTCAACTGTCAAACAATTTTGTCTTTAGGGCTTTGCTTTCCCTCCCGCAGCCCCACTCGCCTTTTGCTCCAACAACTCCTCGATCTCGTTGAGAATGCGCTTCCACTCTTTTTCATCGTAGCCGGTGTGAACGAAGCGCAAGTTGCCGTTGCGGTCAATGAGAAAACTGCTCGGCATGGTTTCGGGATCGTAGAGCTTCGTGACTTTCTTGTCGCGATCCCACAGCGCTTCGAGCTTGAGGTTGTACTTCTTCACGAAGTTCTTCGCGTTTTCCATTTCATTATCGACCGAAACCGCGAGAATGACCAAACCGCGCCTGCCGAGGTTTTCCTGCAAGAGCGAAAGCTCCGGCAACTCCTCGCGGCACGGCGCGCACCACGTCGCCCAAAAATTCAGCAACACCACTTTGCCGCGCAGACTTGACAACGAGACTTCTTTGCCGTTCAGCGAGGTCAGCGTGAAGTCGCGCGCTTTGCCGCCGATTTTTACTTCAGGTGGTGTTGCTGCCGCAAACAAACTGAGAGCCAATAGAATGTGAACCAACATGTGTCCTCTTTGGATGATGAGTTTGCGCGACCGTCGTAGTATTCTTCAATTGGGCGGAGGTTTTTTTTTTGCGAACCGTCCCATGAATGTCATTCTGGAAGAACCTTCCCTAGCGCGCAGCACAAGTCCCGTTTTGAGACCTGTGCCGAGCACGAGGGAAGGTTCAGCCTGTGTGAAAACGCTTGGTTCATAGTCAGGCTGAACGAAGTCGAAGCCCGTTTTATGGAATTTAACGCCCTTCGACTTCGCTCAGGGTGACACGTTTTTGAGTTTTCACACAGGCTGGTTCCTCCAGAATGACATTATCGAGGGAGGGCATTTCCCTTGAAGATCACCTCACTCATACTGCCCGCCCAAATCAACCCACGTGATGAACTTCTTCTTCTCCGCCGCGGTGAGCGCGAGCGCGCTATCGGGATGCGCGCCTGCGCCTTGCCTCGTGCCTACGCCGAGTAATACATCGATCAACCGGCTCCGCCGCGAGAACGGCGGATTGTCCACTTCGACCAAGCGCATGTTGTTGCGCGAGGCGCTCATGAGATTGCGATACGCGGCGGAATAATCGCCTGCTTGTGCGAGTGATAAATCCAACGCGGCTGCGGGCGAAACGCCGGAATGACAACTCATGCACTTCCGTTGAATGATCGGCGCGATGGCATTGCTGAACGCGACGACTTGGCGCTGCGCGAGCGCCACGTTCAAATCCGTCGGCGTTTGCGCCGCCGCAATGGGATTGGGATTCGACTTCACACCGCGAGGGCCGTGGCAGCCGGTGCAGTTGTTGAAATTTTCACCGGGTCGAGCATACAGCCAACTGCGTTTGATCACCACCGCGCGACCGAGCGAGTCCAGCGTGTTGAATGAAATCGGAATGTTGATCGGCACGCGAATCGCAAACGAGCCGTCGGCATAAACCGGCGCGACCCCGAGCACGCGCTTGCGCTCGAAGCTCGTGAACTCGCTGCGGTCGTTCTGCGTCGCGCCAATGCCTTCGATGACCATGATCGAATCGATTTCACCGGGCAGTGGAATCGCTTGACCGTCGAGCGAGCGTCCGTCGCTGCGCTTCTGCCGGAAATAAACATTTTGATTCACGAACACGCCGGTGGTCGCGGTCTTGTCAATCGTCTCCGGAATCACCGGCGGCTTTTCGCGCGGCGCAACCACGACCGCATCCAACTCGTGCGCGTTGTTATCGCTATAGAGCAACGCCAAGCCGGAGCCGTTGCGATTGAGCGTGTACAAACCATAATCGCCGTCCATGCCGTTCGGCGAATAGCTCGCAATCAAACGTCCGTCCGGCAACGGGAAAGGATATTTGAACGAGCCGACGCCGGGCTGATTGCCGCCGCCCATCGGCACGTTCGGCGTGAGATTCGCGAAGTCATCACTCTGCGCCGGGTCGCCGGTCGTGCGGTCGGAATTCAAAACCACGAGCGGGCCGCGATCCACGAGCACTTGATCCGACATCACCGCCACGACTTTGCCGTCGGGCAGCTCGCGTGGATGAAAAAAATTGCGGTGCATGCCGCCCGTGTGTGTCCCAAAGAAAAGAAAAGTCGATTGCCCGTCGGGCTTGGTGAAGAACAGCGGAAAACGATTCTGCGTGCCGTGATGCTCCCAGCGCGTCCACACCACGCGACCGTCGCGCATCACAACCGGGTCGAAATCATCGCTGTTGTTGAACGAAATGCACTGCACGTTGCCGCCGTTCGCGTCCATCGTGTGCAGGTTCTCCACCTCGCGCCGCTCGTACTCATCGCGAATGTTGCGTTGATTGCACGTGTACACGATTTTGCCGTTGGGCAGATACGCGGGATCGGCTTCGTCATACGGCGTCGTGGTGACGCGCCGCATGCTCGTGCCGTCAACGTTCATTTCGTAGATGTCGAAATTATTCGCGCCGCTTTGCCGCATGCTGAAAATCACCTTGCGTCCATCATAAGAAATTTCCGGATCGACCGCGGAGCCGTTCGCGCCCGTGTAAGTTTCGGTGAGATTGGTCACCTTGCCGTTCGGCGAAATCGGCTTCAGCATGAAGAGATCGGCCTCGTCGTTGCCGATGAAATTATTGTCGAGCGTGCCGCTGTCTCTGATTCTCACAAAAATGAGGCCGATTTGATCGGCATCCAACGCCAAATCATCCGGCGCGCTCTGGCAGGCGAAGATCGCCGCGCACGCGAGCAGCAGCGCAAGCGGCCGCGCCGTCGCTTTGGCCTTGTTGGAAAGCCCCGCTTTTCTCAGGGTTAATGTATACATGGAGGATCTCCTTGTCCGTCTTTCATTCCTAATTTCTAGTTTGTCATTCAGGAGGAATCTTTTTCTGTCTAACCACATTGGTTTTGCTTAAAAAGATTCCTCCTGAATGACAGCTCTTGGGAGGAATACATGAGTCGCCGGTGATCAGTTCACTGAACACTGGTCACTGGTTACTGATCACTGACAACTACTTCATCATCACGAGCTTCTTCGTCGCTGCAAAACTTCCGGCGCGCAATTGATACAGGTACACGCCGCTTGCCAAACGTTTTCCTGAAGCATCCAAACCATCCCACACTTCACGATACGCGCCGGCTTCGAGCTCGCGCAGCGCGAGCTCGCGCACCAGTTCGCCGAGCATGTTGTAGATGCGCAACGTCACTGCGCCGCGAAAATCTTTGGGCAAAGTGAACGTGATCGTCGTGGAAGGGTTGAAGGGATTCGGATAGTTCTGCTGCAACGTGAACTCTTGCGGGATCGCGGCGCTGCTCTCTTCAAGCTTGGGCGGATGCGCCGCATCGAAGTGGGCTTCACGCAACCACACTTCCGCAACGCTCACCGGGCCAACGCCGTTCGTTTTTACAAAGCGCAGATGCAGGTTGCCATCGGCAAGCTCTTGCGCCGGAACTTCGAGCCATTGCGTCATTTGCGCATTACTGGAAACAGTTTGGGTTTCATGAAGAAGGCTTTCATCCGCAAACAAAGCTTGATCCACGTTTCCTTCTGCAGAGAAATACGTCGCGCGCGCTTCGTAGCTTACGTTGGGATTCAAACCGCTGAAGCGATACACGACTTCGCGTGGATCGGTTGCCAGCGTTTGCTGCGGCTCATTGCCCAAGCGATTCACACGTGTTCCAACCGCCAGATGCGCATCGCGTGGCGTCGCCGCGCCGCAGTCTTCATAGTAATAGAGCGGCAGATAAAACGCTTCGGTCTCGCGCACGACTTCCGGTTTGTCATAAGTCGAGCGCAGCGTATGGCGCAGTTTATAATAACCCGGCGCAATCATTTCGCCGTTGCGATTGCGGCGATCATATTGCAATGCGAGGGCTCCGGCGTTCGCCCAGCCTTCGTGTAAAGCATTCACTGCGGCCTCCGTTTGGGCGGCAACCAACTCTGTTTTCAAATGGCCAGGATCAGTCAGCTTGCCCGCGAGCGTGAGTGCAGAGAGATCGTCCGTCAAACGCAATTGCTCGATCTCGAAATCAATTCCAAGCTCATAACGCCGTCCGCCGGAGTTGTCGGTCCAATGTTCGAGCAGAAAGGCTTGATCATAACCCGACCATTGCGGCTGCGCGGCGTTCGCAAGTTCGAGCGAGCCGAACAGAGTTTGAAACTGCAACGGCCGGAAATTTTCATCCTCCGCGCGCAGTGTGGTGAGCAATTCCAAACTCGGCGAGTATTTTTGAATTTGGCGATACGATTCATCGGAGAGATACACATTGCCCCAATGATCGGTCGCGAGCGCAGTGGGCACCATTTCTTCGCCGCCCGCAACGCTGTTGAGAGGTCTTGCGCCTTCTCCATCAAAATAGAAGCGCAGCGCTTTGCGCGTGGCTGCATCTGCGATATAGAGATTGCCGTCGCTGCGGCCATCAAAACGGCCGATTGCAATCGCAGCGGGATCGATTATGCTCTCGCTTTGATACTTCAAAATCTGCTGCGAGCTGCTGAGGCGATACGCCAGCAAAGCGGCTTGCTCGCGATCAATCACCCACAACACGTCATCGCCGCCGTCGAAGATCGTGCCGCGATCATCCCACGCCAGCGCGCTTGGCTGCGCCAACTCGCCCTTGCCAAGCTCTTTCATAAAAGCGAGCGAAAGATTTTCCGCCGGGCCGGTCAATTGCAAAACGAGCACGCGGCTATTGTCGGTGTCAGCCACATAGGCTCTGCCTTGCGCATCAACGGCAATGCCTTGCGGGCGATTGAGCGGCGTGCCGCTGTCGCGACCATCGTATGCTTTGATCCACCGTTGATAATCGCCATACACGATGCGATTCCACGCGGGATCGGTGACGAGCTGCACGTAGCTCGCGGCGATAAACGGCGCGGTGTCGAACTGCTGCACTTTCGCAAAGAGCGCCATGCTATGCGGCAGGCCGAAGAGATTGCGCTGCAAGCGTGTTTGCGTAATTTCCCGTGACAACATGCCAAGCCCGTGCTCCGGCGCCAGCTCTTTGTTGATGAAAGAATAACTGGTGGCGTTCGCGGAAGAGTTCAGCAGCGACAGCGAGGCTTCTGAAGCTTTTTGCAAAGCCGCAGGCGAAGAAGTTTTTGCCAATTGCGCTAAACCGGCGGACGACACAATGCGCCAACGTTCGCCTTGTTTGATAAAACGCAATTGCACGAAACTGTTTTCGCTGGGAAGCGGAATGCGGCAAACGGCTTCCTGCTTTTGCGTGTCGATCTGCGTTGCGATTGCGCGCGAATCGGCGACTTTGGAAACCGAGGTCATCGCAGCTTCGTCGCGGTAATCTTCCGCGAGAAAATTTTGATAGAGGTAAGGGTCGCGTTGCGCAATGCCCGCGAGCACGCGCTGTGTCATGAGCGCGATAATGATTTCTTCGTTTTGCGCGATGCGCCGATAGCCTAGGCTTTTAGGCTCTGTCGCGCCACTGGCAACGGCGGAGGTGGTCCATTCCAACAGAGCCGCGCACGCGAGGAGCAGCAGTCTGCGGTAATGTTTCTTGCACATGGTTTCCTCCTGAAAGGGTTGTGCGGAAAAGGATTTCTAGTTTCTCTATAAGTTTGTCATTCAGGAGGAATCTTTTTGAGCATCGACAAGAAAGCCCGTCTTGGCATTATTCCGAGCGCGTAAAAAGATTCCTCCTGAATGACAAAAACACTAGTAATGCATCGTCACGCCTACCTGATAGATATTCGCCGTAAACGCGTTGGAGGTGAAGAAACGTTCGTACTTCACGTCCAAAGTGGTGTGCGCCAAAAACGGCAACGCGCCGGCAAGCGGCTCGAGGCCGTAGGAAATCATGAAGCCGAAGAGATGCGAATCGAACGGCTCGAGCTTGTAATCATCCGTATAGAACGCCGAACTCGTGAGCAGCGGATAGTTGGCGCGATAGAAATCCGCGGCGGTCTGCGTGTAAAAGCGATAGCGATAGCGAATCAGCAAACGCTGCGAGATTTGTTGATGCAGTTTCAAACCAATGGTATTGGAGACGATGCCCCAATCATCGCCATAGAGACGATAATCCAGCCACAACGAAGCGCGCGCGGGTTTGAAATACGTATTGAGCTTGAAGAAACAGGCGAGCCGCAAACGTTCCCTGGGATGATTTTCCAAAGTGGGCGAGCCGAGCACGAAGACCGCGCGATACGGATTGTTTTGATAGCCGCTGACTCGCGAAGCATCAAGCCCGAAACGCATGAGCGTCAAGGGTGAAAGCGTTTGCGTGACGGTGGCATTGAAGAGAAAATTTCGGCGCCGATAAGTTTTGCTGCGCCCGATCGGCGTGATCGTGTCATAGCCATAGCCCACACCGAGCGCGAGATTCGTGTTCTTGCGATTGAAATCTTTGTTGTAGCCCGCGCTGAGCAATCGGCCAGTGTAATCATTCTCAATCGAGTAATACGCCGTAAGACCCCAACGCTGCGTGTTGAGATTGGCGAGAACTTCGTTGCGCGTCTTGCTATAGTACCCGTTGCTGCTGCTATCCGAAGCGGGTTTCGAAGCGCCGGTCGTGCCGTCCAACGCCACGGGCTTCGCGGAGATGCCGCGATACGGCGGAATGCGCACGCGATCCATCGTGTATTGCAGCGAGAGCATGGCGTTCTGCGCCAGCTCCTTCATGTACAGCAATGAAGGCGAGCGCACGAGCAGGCCGCCGCTATCAGTGAAGAAATTGGTTTTGAGCGACACCGAATCTTCGGTGAAGCTGGTCGAGGCCATGCCCAAAATCGCGCACAGCACGGCGACCATCAACAATATGCGAAGTAGTCTATGCATCCTGCAGAGCTTGCTTGAGATTGAGGTGAAGACGATACACTCGTTGCGGATCGGTTTGTCACTTCCCGCAACGTTGTCATCCTGGAAGGAGCTTCCCTAGTGCTTGAGACACAGCATCGAACAAGTTGTGTTCCGAGCGCGAGGGAAGATTCTTTCAGAATGACAGTTTTTTGTTGTGTCAATCAGTTGTCATCCTGGAAGGAACTTCCCTAGCGTTTGAGACACCATTTAGAATAGGCGGCGCCTCAAGTGCGAGGGAAGATTCTTTCAGAATGACATTTTTAATTTTGTTCACTCGAATAAAAAAGCCGGAAGCCGGACACGAAACAACACCACGTCCATTCGGCGTTGCGAGGGATAACGAAAACGAAACGGGATTTACAACTTCGTGCTTGAGGTTGTAAGCGCCCACAGCCTTGTGGGCAGGTAGAGAAGGTAGGCCGCGAAATTATTCTGAAACTTAACTGCAACTACAAAAGCGACGCGATGAGATTGTGCGAGATGAGAAGACAAGCTTTATGCCAGCAGGAGGGAGAAACTTCGTAGAGAAGGTGCGCTGCAATTTTATTTGCTTTGCACTGCTTTTATTGCGGCGCAGCAACGGCTTCGATTTCTCGCAGTCGTTGTTCGAGGAGCAAATTCACCAAGCTTTCGGTGCTCACCCCGCGCGTGTGCGCGGCTTTCCGGACGCGACCGAGCAAATCACGATCGACCGGAACCAAGTAGCGGCGACGCAATGGACTCGCCACCTCGAATTCCGCAGGCTCAGTTTGATCCCAATAGTCTGCCAAGCTATGTGTGTCCCAAAATTCGGCGGCTTCTTCGTAGCTTTTGAACTCGGGAATTTTAGCGTCGTTCATATTGTCTCCGTTCTTTGGCGTCCATGTCCCGTGCGCTTAAAACTAATGCTTCACGGGTCAGTTTGTAGATGAAGAATACGATCAAATAGCGGCCGGCTTCGGTGCGTCCCAAAGCGGCATACACATCTTCTCCTGGTACATGTCCTTTTTTAACTTTTCGATACAACGGATATCCAAAGAACACCTCTTCAGCTTCTTCTTGGAAAACGCCATGCTTCCAAATCAGCTTGTCAACTGTTTCGGGATACCAGATGACGCCTGCAATTCTCATCTCTAATCCTCGGAAGGAGGCAGTGCCCAAGAGTTCTAAAATTGATATCGCGCGAAGAAGACCTCAATGCCTCAAATGATATAAACCCCCAGCGAATTTTCAAACAGTTTTTTATATAAGAGCTTTCCAGGCCTTTACAGATAATATCCCAACACCAGCGCCATTTCCAGATTCTTATTCGTCCACGCATTGTTGTCTCGCCCGCTGGTGAAGATGTAGTTGTTGAACTCATAGCGCAGCGAGAAATTGCGCTTGGTCATCACCTTTGTGCCGAGGCCGAGGCCGAAGGTGAAGCTGTTCTGGCCATACAAGCGCGTGAGGCCGACGTGAAAGATGAGATACGGCTCGACTTTGCCGGAAGGAAAAGATTGCGTCGCGCGCGCGCCGTGATACACCACGCGGTCGGATCCGGTTTGCAAGGTTATATTGCTGACGCGGCGCACGAAATCCTGCTTGGCGCGCGCGAACCCCAACACCGCGCCGACACCGAAGCGGCGGTCGATGTTATAAAAATAGCGAATGCCATATGAGAGCGAAGTCTCGTAGCGATCGGGCGCATAAAAGCCGAGATAGGGCGCCAATTCGTGCGTCGCGATTTTACGCGTTTGCGGCCGCGTGCGGCTTGGAGTTTGACTTTGTGCAGAGATAAATGTCCCAGCAATCAAAAAGCTTATCATGAGAAAGTGAAGCCCGAATCGATCGTTCATATATTCTCCGAAATCTTGAGGACATTTAAAAACCATCCTATCCTGTCATTCAGAAGGAATCCTTTCTAGTGCTCGATACGCTACTCGAAATGAGGGCTTTTTCCAGCGAGTAAAAGGATTCCTCCTGAATGACAATAACGAGGAGGATGCGTTGCTAGCGCTTTGCAATTGACTTCACAACTTCGCCCAGCGCATTCCAATCGCAATGCCGACGGTAAATTCGAGAAAGTTGAGCGTGCCTTGTTTGCGCACTGCCGTGAACTGGCGCAGATCGGCGCGCAGCCAGTTGTTGCTCTTGATGTGGCGCTGCACGCCGAGGCCGTAGTTGAGCGCCATGTTCGAAATGCTCCTCGCGCCCGCGGATTGAATCGGCACGGTGTTGATCACGCCTACGCCTGCGGTAGCGTAACCTTCGAAGCGGTTCTTGAACGTGCGCAAGTAGCGCATGTTCGCGTGCATGAGGTAGATCGAGGCGATTTGCCCGGCCACGTATTCGAACGAGCCTTCCAACTCCCAACGCGGCAGATTGCGAAAATAGAAGCGGCCGATGTAGGCGAAATCGCCGCCGAGCGTGCCGAGTCCGAGCACGATACCGCCGTCATAGGGCTTGGCGCTCGTGACGTCGGTTTTGTTGTTTCCGGATAAGGAAGTTTTGTCTAGCAGCGAGAATTTGGAGGCAGGCTTTGCGCCGGCGCGCATCCAGCCTTTGAGTTGCTTGCGTGCGCTGAGATGAACCCAGCCGCTGCGATTTTGCAGAATGCGAACCGTGTCGCCCGCAGCGAGCACGCCCACGAGCTTGCTTTGGAGGGAAGGATATTCGTAAAGCGGCGTGGCCTCGTCTTTCAAAACCGCGCTCTGCGCGAAGCTGTAACTGCTCCACACTGTCGCGGCGATCAAAACGAGTTTTACTATTCGCTCAATCCTTGCGCTCACGGTAGTCCGTTTCAAATCCGTTTTAGAAGGAAAAACTCAGGCCGGCGCCGATTTGCCGATACGAGCGCCAAATTTTTTGAGTCGTCGCGGTTTCAATGCGGCGTTCAGCCCATGATATCATATGGTTTTTAACGTAACAGAATACCGCCCAACGCGGGCAAACGCGCATATGCACTCCCACGCCGAGGGCCGGAGAAAATTTTGTTGCGCTTTTGGAACGAAGCGTGATCGTTCCAAAAGCGCCGCCGACTATTTGCAAATCGTGCGGGCGCAAGAAGACCAAACCGGCCCGCGCCTCGATAAAAAACGCCCAACGCTTTTGAGAATCCAACCGCCAATATTTTTGCGCCGTCAAAAAGCATTGATGCCAATCCATGCGCGCATTTTGCTCGCGCCCGAAAACGACCAGCGGTTGCGTGGTGCGATGATACGCACCGCCCGCGAGAAGCACCCAATCCGTTTGCAGTTCACGACCACCAGCGAGAGCAAAGCCTTGACTCAGCGAGTAGCCAAAGCCAGCGTTGTAGTGCATTACAAAAGTCTGTGTTTGCACAAGCCATTTTGCTGCTGATTTATTTTGAGCAAAGGCATTCTTGTGTGATAGCGACGACAGCACTAGCAAAGAGAGCAACAAATTTCTTGCGATTGTTTTTTGCATCGGCAGAAAATTTCTATCAAAACGACGTAAGGCAAATAACCCGCAACCGCGAATGAACGCGAACTAACGCGAATGAAAAACATTAGCGTTCATTCGCGTTGATTAGCGGTTCAGTAAAACGAAAAGACAGCAAGTTTTTATCCAGCAAGGAAATTTTCAAGGCAGGATGAAACGAATTGTGATGAAGTTTTTGCAACGTGGCGACGAAAGATCAAACGCGCTTGCTCGTCACTCTTTCCTCATAGCTTTTTAATTCTTGCAACCACGCCATGCCCACCGGCACGTTCATTTGCAAACAGTGATAATCCCACACTGCGCCGAACGGCAGGCTTTTGCTTTCTTCTAACCATGCAAGACGGCTGCTGTAATCGCTCTCGGCTTCGTATTGCAACAATTGGGCGCGAGGCTCCAATAGCGCGAGCAACAAGGCTTTGAGCGTCGCGCGCGCGCCCAGCACCCACGCGGCCACGCGGTGAATACTCGCGTCGAAGAAATCGAGCGCGAGGTGAATGCGTTCCAGCTCATTGCTGCGCACGATCTCTTCGGCGAGGCTGCGCAGCTCATCGTTCAGAATGACGACGTGATCGCTATCCCACCGCACGCCGCGACTCACGTGCAGCAACAACTCCGGGCAGAATTGCAGGATCGCTGAAATTTTATCCGCCACCGACTCCGTGGGATGATAATGCCCCATATCAAAGCAAATCATTTTGCCATGCGTCAACGCATAGCCGAGATAGAACTCGTGCGAGCCGACGACGTACGCTTCGCTGCCGAGGCCGAAGAGCTTGCTTTCCAGCGCATCTTTCATATCGTTCGGGCCGTGTTTCACTTCAAAAATTTTATCGAGCGACGCGCGTAAGCGTTCGCGCGGACTCCAACGATCGGCGGGCAAATCTTTCGAGCCGTCGGGAATCCAGAGATTGTGAATGCACGGACTATTCTGGGCTCGTCCGAGCGCCACGCTGATTTCACGGCAACGCTGCACGTGCTCAATCCAAAACTCACGAATAGCCGCATCGCGATGGCTCAATGTAAAACCGGAATCGGCTTTCGGATGAGAGAAGCACGTGGCGTTGAAATCAAGCTTGAGTTGATTCGCCCGCGCCCAATCGCTCCAACCGTGAAAGTGTTCGACCGTGATGGCATCGCGATCAACCTCCTTCCCGCCGAACTCGCCGTACATTGCGTGCAAATTGAAACGATGGCGTCCGGGAATCAACGCGAATGCCTTTTCTACATCCATGCGAAGCTCGGCTACCGTGCGCGCTTTGCCGGGATAGTTACCCGTCACTTGCAAACCGCTGCCGGAGAGCGAAGTCTCCGGCCTTTCAAAACCGCCGACGTCATCGCCTTGCCAGCATTGCAATGAAATAGAAATGCTTTGAAGCTGTTGCAAAGCTGCGGCAGTATCGACGCCCAACTCCGCGTAGCGCTCGCGAGCGATTTCATATGCGTGAAGGATGATCGAGTCGGTCATGATTCTCGCTCACCGTTATTTCGCGAAATCCACGATCTGTTCCGTTACTTGTCCCGCTGTAACCGTGACCTCCACAACTTTTTTTGATTTGGCTTTTACTTTGACCTCTTATGCGGTGACGCGATAGCGACCGGGTTGCACTTCAAATGTTTGGGGTTGGAATTTGCGCTGATGTGAGTTCTGTTATGCGCCACCATTGCGCGTGACTTTCACGGCCAATTCGCCCATGCTGAAATCCACAACCTTTTTCAGCGTATCGCCCGGCGCAATAAGTAAACCGGCCTTTTTCTTTCCGCGCAAAATGCGACAAATCCTTTTCCCTAGCAAGAGAATTTCCCAATGGCAAATTCCAGTTGCAAAAGCAGCCGGAAATCTTATTTTGAACAAAACGATTTTATGGCAACTCAGAAACACAAAACATTTTTGCGGAGAGAAGGATGACGCAGCACATGCGCCGGCTTATAATCTTTGTAGTTTTAATGTGTGCGGCCAACGGCTTCGGCCAGACTTGGCAAACCCTCACCAACGTTCCGATACTCACGCGCTATAACGATATTTACTTCGTCACGCCAAATCTTGGTTGGATCGTTAACGGATCCGGGCAAATTTATAACACATCGAACGGCGGCGGTTCATGGCAAAAACAATTTGACAAAAGCAGTGCACACTTTCGTTCGATTGGATTCCTTGATGCGCAACATGGCTGGGCAGGCAACGTCGGGCCGGGCGAGTTTGGCGCAACGGATTCCACGACGTTGTATCACACGGAGGACGGCGGGCAAACATGGCGGCCGGTCACGAGTTTCATCGGGCCGAAACCGCGTGGGCTGTGCGGCATGCACGTGGTCAATGATTCGGTGGTTTGCGCAGTAGGGCGTGTGCGCGGCCCGGCGTTTTTCGCACGCACGATTGATCGCGGCGCAACGTGGCGCGCACAAGACATGAGCGCATATGCCGCAGGTTTGATCGACGTTTATTTTTTTCATCCCGACACGGGCATTGCCGTGGGCTTGACGAACGTGACGCACGACAATTCCAGCGGCGTTGTGCTGTATACGGCCGACGGCGGCGACACGTGGGAAAAACGCTTCATCACGACGCGCACGGGCGAATGGTGTTGGAAGATTTCTTTTCCCTCGCGCAACGTAGGCTACGTTTCATTGCAGCGCAACAGCGCCTCGCCGATTTATATTTTGAAAACCACGGACGGCGGCAACTCTTGGCAGGAGAAACTTTTTTCGAACAGCTATTACTTCGTGCAAGGCATCGGCTTCGTCGATGAGCGTAACGGCTGGATCGGCGGCACGAGTGCTTTTCCTTCTTATCAAACCACAAATGGCGGCGAAACGTGGCAGCCCGCAGGTTTTGGCGTGCGCATGAATCGTGTGCGTTTTCTTGGCGACACGCTCGGCTATGCCGTGGGCCGCGAGGTTTACAAATATACGAACACGAGTACGCGCGTCGCGGCACGCGCACACGAGCGACCCAATGCTATTGCGTTGGAGCAGAATTATCCCAACCCTTTTTCATCGCGCAATGGTTTCGTGAATGACGGCACGGCGATTCGTTTTCAATTGCCGCACAGCACGCTCGTGTCGATCAAAGTTTATGACGTCACTGGGCGCGAGCTGACGCAATTGCTCCACGAAACACGCGAGGCCGGTGCGCACGTCATCAACTGGGATGCCTTTGATCGCGAAGGCAATCGTGTCAGCGCGGGCGTTTATTTCTACACGATTCGCGCCAACGATTTTAGCATGACGAAAAAAATGGTCGTGACAAATTAGACCCTTACACTTTACACCTTACACGACGTCTCGTGTAAGGTGTAAAGTGTAACGTGCTTGATGAATCAACTACCTTCAATAATCCGACTTGCACATGTTCACCCCCCCAACAAACTCTGCGGCACGATTGCAGATCGTCGCTGCGCTCTTTTTCAGCGCGCTCACGTTCGTCTTGCTCAACGGCATCTTGCCTTTGAGAGGGAGCACAGCGGCCACGCAAAAGTTCTCCGTGCGCAAAGGCGATTCGGCGAGTTATCTCGCCATTCGCTATTACGGTTATTTCAACGACTCGCTTTTCAGCGTGATCAAACAAGCGAACACGCATCTGGCGGATCTCAATCGCATCAATCCCGGGGACACGTTGTTCTTTCCCGTGCGCACCGCGGCCGAACCTGCGCCGGAATTGTTGCGCAGCGCAGCGGCGAGCGCGGTGCTGGCTTATGCCGAAGGCGCGGTGCGTTATCGTCGCGGCGCAAGCACGCTCGCGTTCGCGCCCGCGCCGGCAAATTTAATTTTGAAACCCAATGACGAGCTGGAAACAGGCAAAGACGGCCGCGCGGAATTGGTGCTCGATAATCGCAGCGTGCTGCGTCTCGCGGCGAACTCGCGTTTGAAAATTGCCGCGCTGCTACGCACCGCGCCCTCGCGCAGCAACGCCAATTCGTATCAGGCCAGCTTTACCATGAACCTCGGCTCGTTGTGGACGCGCATTACGATTTTCCTCGATAAGCCGCCCAAAGTCGAAGTCAAATTGCCCACGGCGATTGCGGGCGTGCAAGGTACGATCTATCGCGCGACGATTGCTGCGGATGGTTCGACCGCGGTGCGCGTTTACGAAGGTGCGGTGCAAGTGAGCTCGAATCCCGCGAGCGGTGCGCCGCAACAAATCGGGCCGCCGCGACAAATTCCCGGGCCGCGCCAAATTACGATGGAAGCTTGGGTCAAAATGGTGCAAGCGTATCAAGAGTTGATCATCGCAAAGAACGGTAGGCCGGGCGAGCCGCGGCCGTTTCAAGATCAGAGCGAAGATTTGGCCTGGGTGTGCTGGAATCAAGAACGCGATCGTGATTTGGAGGCGGGACGGTAATATGCAATGCACGTATTTATTTTCACTTCACCACAACGTTGTCATTCAGGAGGAATCTTTTTATGTGTTGAGAAAGAACCGCATTACTAGAAGTTTCGCGAGTGCTGAAAAAGATTCTTCCAGAATGACAATCCGGGGCGGTGAGGAGGAAACCACGGCAAGCGGAGCCGCGTCATGACTTCGCGTGCCGCCTCTTTTCGCCATCTTCCTATGTTTTTTGCCGGAATGCTGCTCGTGTTATTGGCGTTGTTGCACGCAGGTTTTCCTCCCTTCTCCTCCCTTTTCGAACGCCTCGAATTTGCCAATCTCGATCTCTTCTTCAAACTACGCGGCAGCCTCTCGCCCGGCGAGAACCTCGTGATTGTCGCGATTGATGACGCCGGCTTTCAAAGTTACGGCGCATGGCCGTGGCCGCGGCAAAGAATTGCGGCGTTGGTGCAGCGCCTTGCCGAAGCGAAGGCCGAGTTGATCGTTTGTGATTTTATTTTGCACGATAAACCAGAAGACAGCGCGGGTACTGCGGCGCTCGTGCAGGCGATCAAAGCTGCGCAAAAAGCCGGGGGGCGCAATCGCGTGTTGCTGCCCTATTATTTTTCCGAATTCACGCCCGCTCTTCAATCACCGAAAACTGTTTTACCCGGCCCGATCGCCGCGAGCGCGCTCATTCTTTTCGATGCGCCGCACGCGATGGCCGGGCTTCCTATTCTCAATGCGACGGCGCTTTTTCATTCCACAGAAGATTTAATTGCGGTGAGCTTGCCCGGCGGGCACATCAACATTCTCGCCGAGGGCGAAACCGTGCGATGGGAGAATCAAATCATTCGCTACGGCGATTTGTATTTGCCTTCATTGCCGCTGCAAACCGCCATTCATGCGCGGCGTTTGACGCGCGGTGAAGTGATGGTGCAAGCCGGCGCGGGCGTTCAAGCCGGAAAATTGTTCGTGCCCATGGATGCGCAGGCGCGCAGCTTGATCAATTATTACGGCCCGGAAGAAACGTTTCCGAAAATTTCCGTGACGGAAGTTTTTGCGGCCGACGTTGCGGCTCGCGTGAAAAACAAAATCGTTTTCATCGGCGTCACGGCAGCCGGCACGCAGGATTTTTTGCGCACGTCCACGAGCGCGCGTTTGCCCGGCGTAGAAAAGCTCGCTACGTCCACTGCAAATATCTTGAACCGCGAAACGCTCGTGCGGCAATCCGGCATGCTTGCAACGGAATTACTCGTGATGCTCGTGCTCGGTGTGATTGCGTTTTGGGTGGGAAAGAAGTGGCCGCAAGCTTATGCCGGAGCCGCGCTCTTCGGTTTGGCGTTGGCGCTTTGGGTGGCGGCCTTCGGATTTTTTGTTAGCAGCGATCTTTGGTTCAGGCCGATGGGCTTGATCATTTCGACGTGCCTGCTCGGCATACTTGGTATTCGGGGCCGAATTTCAAAAATAGAACAGGCCGGCGCAAGCTCTTTGGACGTGACCAGATTCGAGGATATGCCGCGCCGCATCGCGCGCTTTGAAATCATCCGCGAAATCGGCGAAGGCGCGATGGGAAAAATTTATGAAGGCCACGATCCCACCATCAATCGCCGCGCGGCGATCAAAACCATTCGCCCGTTGCCGGGGCTTTCCGCGTCCTCGAACAAACGCATGCGACAGCGCTTTCTTCACGAAGCGCAGGCCGCGGGCGCGTTGAATCATCCCAATATCGTGACGATCTATCAAGCCGATGAAGCCGGGCCGTATTCTTACATTGCCATGGAATATTTGGAGGGCAAAACTTTTGAGGAGGTGATCGAGCGGGAAGCGCCGTTAGCCTGCAAAAAAATCGCCCAGCTGCTCATTCCGGTTTGCGAAGCTTTGGCTTATGCGCACGAACGCGGCGTGGTCCATCGCGACGTGAAGCCGGCGAATATCATGCTCACGCGCGAGGGGCTCATCAAGCTCATGGACTTCGGCATTGCGCACATTTTCGCTTCGAGCCTCACGCAGGAGGGCGCTCTGTTGGGCACGCCGAATTACATGTCGCCGGAGCAAATTCGCGGAGAGAAAGTGGACGGTCGCTCGGATATTTTTTCGGTGGGAATTGTCGCATATGAAATGGCCACGCGCAGCCATCCGTTCGTGGGCGAGAGCATGGCGACGATTTCGCATCGCATCGTTTCCGGCACGGTGATTCCGCCTTCAGAGTTGAATACGAAGCTGCCGGAGGGGTTTGAGGAGGTGATTCTACGGGCATTGCGCAAAGACCGCGCTACGCGTTATGCCTCTGCGAAGGAGCTCGCCGTTGCGCTTGCCGGCCTCTGATGATTGCAATGGCCTCGCGTTGTGATTGCGCGTTCAGAAAATATATTGCTGAATATCGAACTCCGGATCGCTCTTCATGAGCTTGCGCAGCACGTCAGCAGGATTGCCGATGATGCGCAGGCCGTTCAGCTCGTAGCCGCCGTAAATCAGCTCGCTGCGCACGAAGAGAAACGCTTCGTGCCATGCGATCAACGTGCGTGCAGAGAGCCGTTCCAATTCCTGCGCGATCTCTTCTTTTCTCACGTCGACGACGCCGTTCTGCTCCGCGGATTGGTAATCGAGATGGCTGAGAATGTCGCTGACGATCTTCCGTTTGAAATCCTCTTCGTTCAGCCATGATTTGGGAACGGCGTGTACGGATGGAGGGACGGCCGCCAATGTTTGATCAGCATTCGTCGCCTCCGCGCTTGGGTGACCGTTGGCAAATGGTGGTGCGAATCGCATAAACCCTCCCTGGTCTTGTTGATGAAAAATGACCGGACGCAATTTTATTTATTCGGCGCGGCGCGGCGTGATCGTGATGTCGTAATTCTTCAGCATGCGATAAATCGTCATACGATGCACACCTGCGCGGCGCGCGACGCGACTGATATTGCCGTTATATTGGTTGAGCAAGTCGATCAAGTATTTTCTCTCGAACTGTTCCACCCACTTTTGCCGCGCTTCTCGCAGCGGCATGGACGGATCGTGGCGCAAGCTTTCCACGCGCACGTGATTGCCGTTCGCAACGCCCGCCTCGCGAATGGGCTCGGAAAAATCCTCGGCTTCGAGTGCTACGCCGTGCGTGCGCGCTGCAACGCTCTCGAGCACTTGCCGCAGCTCGCTCACGTTGCCCGGCCAGGAATAGCCCGATAATTTTTCCAAGGCTCCCGGTGAAATCTCCAACAGCGCTTGTTCGTGGGTCTGCGAAAATTCTTGCAGGAAGAGCCGGCTCAAAACCGGAAGGTCTTCTCCGCGCTCGCGCAGCGGCGGCAAAAAAACCGCAACCGCATTGAGGCGATAAAAGAGATCGTGCCGCAATCTTTTGTCCTTCACCGCGACGAGCGGGTCCTCCACGCTAGCGGAGATCAAACGGAAATCCGCATTGAGGGAATACTTGCCGCCCATGCGATGAAACTGGCCGTCTTGTAAAACGCGCAGCAACTTGCCTTGCAAATCCGCGTCGAGCTCGGTGATATGATCCAAAAACAGCGTGCCGCTCTCTGCCAATTCCAACAGCCCGCGCCTCGAGTGCAACGCCCCCGGAAAAGCGTCCTTCTCATAGCCCCACAATTCGTGTTCGAACACGTAACCCGGCAGCACCGCGCAATTTGCTTTTACAAACGGCCCGTGTACCCGGCCGCTGTTGGTATGAATGCAACGCGCGAGAAACTCTTTGCCCGCGCCCCTTTCGCCTTGAATAAAAACGCTCGCTTCGGTTTTCGCCACTTTGGTCAAACGCTCGGCGAGCTCACGCATTTGCGGCGAATTGCTCACCAGCTTTTCGCAGCTCAAACGTTCTTGCATCTGCGAGCGCAGCATGCGATTCTCCTCCAACGCCCGCCGCAAATCTTCTCCGTTGGAATTTTCCGGCGCACCTTTGCGCTCGCGTGCAAGCTTGGCCAGCAAAACGCTTTCGATCACTTTGAGCAGCTCGCGCGGGCCGAAAGGTTTTTCGAGGTACATGCTCACGCCCGCGTGGAGCAATTCCTGTTTGCGCGCATTGAAACTCTCGGCGGCCGTGAACGCAATCACCGGCACACGCCGCGCGTGCTTGAACTCGGGGTGTGAAACCAATTCCCGGTAAAGCGTGTAACCGTCTTTATCGGGCAGCATCAAATCGAGCAGAATAAGATCGATCGCCTCGCGCCGAATGCTCTCGAGACCCTGCGCCCCGTCGTGTGCGGAAACGAAACGATAACCGGCGCGCTCCAAATAATGGCGGCAGAGCGCGTGCATGTCGTGGTCGTCGTCGATCAAAAGCACCGTAGGGCTCGCAAGCTCGTCCTCGTTGATGTGCAAAGCAGAGTTCGATGTCGGCTGACCTGGCGGGTTCATGCTCCACTCTCTTCAATTGTTGTATGCCATGTGCTGAAGTCAACTTTTCCATGAGCCGCCGCAAAAGGGCAGTTCGAATTTGAAAAATATTTGTCATATTGATTCGTAATCAGCTAGCCTGGAGAACACAAAAGTGATGCCACTAGTGCGCGCGAAACCGCTTGCAAGCTCCTCATGATTTGTCTCATCTTATCCTTGTCTAACGCCTGTGACACGGACTTTGAAGTTGTTTCAGGCTGAGGCAGATGTCCAATCTTTAACAGATTTCAGCATGGTTTTGCCGAAATTTAATGCGTACATTGAGCGCGTTTGAGCAAAGCTTGTTCAAAGCCGGAAAGCTACTGCGAGCTTTGTTAACGAATTCATTTCGAAAGGAGACTGCATCAGTGCAAGAAAGAATCATTCGTGTCGGTCACAGCCCGGATCCCGATGATGCGTTCATGTTTTATGGCTTGGCCGCGGAAAAAGTCAAAATTACGGGCGTGAAGATCGAGCACGTCATGGCGGATATTCAAACGCTCAACGAGCGCGCATTGCAGGCCGAGCTGGAAGTCACCGCGATTTCCGCGCACGCCTTGCCTTACCTCGGAGGCAAATATTGGGTGATGCGCACCGGCGCGAGCATGGGCGAGGGCTACGGCCCGATCATCGTTTCCAAAAAATATACGAGCATGAAAGAACTGGCCGGCAAAACTATCGGCACCCCGGGGCGCTGGACCACGGCGAATTTATTGTTGAAAATTTACGTGGAGAATGTGAAAAACGCCGATATGCCGTTCGACGCGATCATCGACGCCGTGCTCAACGGCGAAGCCGACGCCGGCTTGTTGATTCACGAGGGCCAAATCAACTATCACGAATCCGGCTTGCACAAGCTGCTCGATTTCGGCGAAGTGTGGCGCGAGGATTCTCAGGGCTTGCCGTTGCCGCTCGGCCTCGACGTGGTGCGCTGCAATCTCGGCTTGGAAATGGCGCATCGGCTCTCGCAAGGCTTGCGCGACAGCATCCACTACGGCTATGAGCATCAAGACGAGTCGATTCCATATGCGCTGCAATTCGGGCGCGGCATCAACGAACAGCTCGGCGCGCGCTTCGTGAAGATGTACGTCAACGAAGTGACGATCGACATGGGTGAGCGCGGCGAGCAGGCTTTGCAGCTTCTCTTCAATAAAGCTTTTGAGAAAAAGTTGATTCCTCATAAACCCGAGATCGTTTTGGTGTGAGTTGTTGTGCGGCTTTCTCGAGCGCTACGGGCGGCCAACTTACAACGCGCGCTTTGAGCGCCGGCATTAATTTGAAACGAGGCCGATACGAAAAAATCCTTTGACTTTCTAAGCCATACTTTTATTTTGTGAGCGACCCTTAGGGGTGTCCCATGAAAATTGGGACTGAGATCACACCCTTTGAACCTGATCCGGATCATACCGGCGTAGGGAAAACGGTCACCGCGAGCGAATATTTTCGCATGGCGCCTATCCGCTTTGTGGCCGCATTCTCTAACCGGCAATTGGTTGGAGTGCGGCTTTTTTATTTTGTGAGGTGAAGCATGAGATTTTTGGTTATAAAATGGTGCGCCGTCCTGATGATGTCATATACAATTGCTTTCACGCAAGAAAGAGGAACAATCACCGGACTCGTGATCGACGCCGAAACCAGTGCGCCCTTGGCCGCATGCACCGTGCAAATCGAAAACACCGCCATCGGAACCGCAAGCGACGCCACCGGAAAATTTGTTTTATTGCACGTGCCTTTCGGCAAAATGAATTTGACCGCAAGCTTCATCGGCTACGAAAAACAAAAATTGCAGATCGAACTTTATCGCGCCGAGCTTGATGTGCAAATTCGCTTATCACCCGTCATTTTGACCAGCCCGCCCGTTACCGTCATCGCGACGCGCGCGACGGAACGCGAAACGCCGGCGGCATTTGCGACGCTCACGCAGGAAGACCTCGATACGCGTTATTATGCACAAGACCTTCCCGTGTTGCTCAGCGAATTGCCTTCCACGAATTTTTATTCCGAAAGCGGCAACGGGCTCGGCTACAACTATCTCTCCATTCGCGGCTTTGATCAACGCCGCATCTCGGTGCTCATCAACGGCGTGCCGCAAAACGATCCCGAAGATCACAACGTGTATTGGATCGACTTTCCGGATTTGCTCGGCAACACGGGCGACGTGCAAGTGCAGCGCGGGGCCGGCAGCGCATTTTACGGTCCGCCCGCAATCGGCGGCTCGGTCAATATCGTTACTGCCGCTCCTTCTCCGCGTACGGATATGGCGGCCTATCTTGGCGCGGGCAATTATGGCACGCGAAAATATTCGCTTGCGCTGAACAGCGGCGTGCTCGCGAAAAAATATTTTTTATTCGGCCGCGTCTCGCGCGTGCAAAGCGATGGTTATCGCGAGCGTTCGTGGGTCGATCTCAAAAGTTATTTCTTCGGCGCGGCGCGCACGGGTAAAAATTCCGTCACGCGTTTGCACTTTTACGGCGGCCCGATTGCAGATCATCTCGCTTATTACGGCACCTCAAAAGAGCAAGCCTTGCAACGCGAATCGCGCCGCGAGAATCCCATTCGCCGTTCGGACGAGATCGAGAATTTCAATCAGCCGCAGTTGCAATTGCTACACGAGTATCGCATCAACGAAAACGTACGCGTGAACAACACTTGGTTTGCCATGCGCGGTTACGGCTTTTTCGATTACGACGGCTCGTGGGCGCCGATGTCTTATTTTCGGCTCACGCCCGAGCTCGGCTTTGCAGTGAATGGAGATCCCGAAGAAGTTTTTGCGGATAGCCTGCTCATTCGCGCTTATGTGGATAATCGCCAACTCGGCTGGCTGCCGCAACTCACGTACACGCATGGCCGCGGAGAGATCACGCTCGGCGCAGAGTTGCGTTGGCATCGTTCGTTGCACTGGGGGCGTATTCAAAAAGGCGGCAATGAATTGCCGCGTGCGATTGCGGGCGAATATTCCGGCTTAGATTACGTGGCTCGGCGGCGCTATTATGAATATCGCGGCGCGAAAGACATTGCTTCTTCTTATGTACACGCGACCCATCTTTTGCGGCCGAACTTGAACGCGATGTTCGATCTGCAATACGTTTATCTGCGCTATCGTTTGTTCGATGAAAAATTTCTCGGCAACGATTTCACTCTGCCCTATCACTTCCTCAATCCGCGCCTCGGCCTGAATTATAATCTCAATGCCAGGCTCAATGTGTTTGCGAGTTTTTCCCGCACGCACCGCGAGCCGCGCTTGAAAAATTTTTACGACGCAGCGGAAGCGAGCACGCCCGCAAGTTGGGGCGCAATCGAGCCGCAATTCGCAACCCGGCCCAACGGCAGCTTCGATTTCAGCCGCCCGCTCGTACGGCCGGAAAAGCTCGATGATTACGAGCTGGGATTGGGCTATCGCACTGCGCGCTTGCACGCCGCCGTGAATTTCTTTTATATGGATTTCAATGATGAGATCATCAAAAGCGGGCAGCTTGATCGTTTCGGCCAGCCCGTGACCGGCAATGCCGAACGTACGCTGCACGCCGGTATTGAATTGCTCGCAAGCGCGCAGTTCTCTTCTTCACTTGAAGTGAGCGGCAACCTCATGTTCAGCCAAAATGAATTGCAAGACTACTTCGTTTATGCAAGCTCCGATAGCTTAGTGAATTTGGCGGGTAACCCCATCGCCGGTTTTCCGAACGTGCTCGCCAATGCGCGCGTGACGTTTAGGCGCGCAGGCTTTGTTGCTTCATTCGCTTTGCGGCACGTCGGCGAACAATACACGGACAATCGCAAAAACGAGCAAAACACCGTCGCAGCTTATACCATTTTTCACGGCAACGCCGGATATGATTTTCGTCGCGGCCCGTTTGGCGGTTTATCAGTGCAGCTCCACGCGCAAAATCTTTTCAACCGGCTTTATATCAGCCATGGCGAAGGCGGAGAGTTCTTCCCGGCCGCGGAGCGGCAGGTGTTTGTGAATGTGAAATATGCGTTGTAACGGCATGGTAAATTATGTCTCATCGTACCGCCCTCATCATCGCCAATAGCATTTTGCCCGCGCCGCACATTCTTGACGCATGCCGCGCGCAGGCCGATCTCATCATTTGCGCGGACGGCGGCGCCAATCGTGCGCGCGAACGCGGCCTTCGCCCCGATTATATCGTTGGTGATTTGGATTCCGTGAGCGAGGAAACGCGCCGGGCTTTTCCGAACGCCACGATCGTTTCGCGCCCGAGCCAAGATGCCACGGATCTCGAGAAGACGCTAGCTTTTGCCGTGGAAGAAAAAATCGCGCGCGCACTTTTGGTGGGCGTTACCGGCTTGCGTTTCGATCATCAACTCGTCAATCTCAACAGTGCAGAAAAATTTTGTGCTCATATCACGCTCGAGCTGCACGACGATTTCGGTATCGGCAGCTTCATCAGCGCACAGCATTCTTCCACGACGGAAAGTTTCGAGACCTTCCCCGGCCAGCAAATTTCTTTAATCGCCTTTCGCCGCGTGGAAGGCGTTACAACTTTCGGGTTGAAATATCCCCTTCACGATGAAGCGCTCGAATGGGCCGTGCGCGACGGCTTGAGTAACGAAACGTTGGGCGAGGAGTTTTCCGTCGCGGTGCGTGACGGCAATTTGTTTTGTTATCGTGTCGGCTGTTAGCTTTTAGCTGACAGCTGAAAGCTGAAAAACAAACATGGCCCCAATCGACTATATCATCCTCCTTCTCTATCTCCTCCTACTGCTCTCCCTCGGATTCATGCGCTCCAAACGCGCGGATAAAAATTTGGAGGAGTACGTGCTCGCGGGCCGGCGTTTGTCTTTGCCCGCGTTCGTGGCCACGCTCGTCACGACTTGGTATGGCGGCATTCTCGGCGTCGGCGAGTTTTCCTACACGTATGGAATTTCGAATTGGCTGGTCTTCGGCGTGCCGTATTATCTCTATGCGATTCTCTTCGCGTTTTTTCTTGCCGGACGCGCACGCCGCGAAAAACTGCTCACCATTCCCGAACAATTGGAAAGAGCGTACGGCAAAACTGCGGGCATGATCGGCGCGCTCTTCGTTTTCATACTCACCACGCCCGCGCCCTATGTGCTCATGCTCGGTGTGCTCTGCGAAATTCTATTCGGCTGGCAACTCTGGATTGGCATATTAGCAGGCACACTACTTTCGATGATCTATGCGTTTCGCGGCGGATTTGCGGCCGTAGTGCGCACGGAGATGTTGCAATTCGTTCTGATGTACGCCGGCTTTGCCTTGATACTCGGTTTTGCAATCGCAAACTACGGCGGTTGGGAATTTCTCAAACGGAGCCTGCCGGCCTCACACTTTACCTGGCACGGCGGCAATCCGCCGCTGTATATTCTCGTGTGGTACTTCATTGCGATGAGCACGCTGGTCGATCCGACCTTCTATCAACGCTGCTTTGCCGCGCGTGATGAAAAGACCGCACGCAACGGCATTCTCATTTCCGTGCTGTGTTGGGCGCTCTTCGATTTTATGACCACCGCGAGCGGCCTTTATGCGCGCGCTATCATGCCGCAACTTTCAAATGCTGTCGAGTCTTATCCCCAGCTTGCCGTGCGGCTCTTGCCGCCGGGCGTGCTCGGCATCTTTTACGTCGCGATGTTCGCCATCGTAATGTCTACCGTTGACGGCTTTTCGTTTACTTCTGCGATCACCATCGGCAAAGATTTTTTGGCAAAGCTGCGGCGGCGGGAAACTGAAAACGCGCTCACGCAATTGACGCGGCTCGGCCTCGTGCTCACTTTCATGGTCGCCGTGGCAATTGCTCTGTGGGCGCGCTCGGTGGTTGAGATTTGGTATCAACTCGGCACGATTGCCACGCCGGCGCTGTTGCTGCCGCTCGCAAGCAGTTTTTCGAAGAAGTGGCGCATGCGGCCGAACGCGGTATTATTTTCGATGCCCGTCAGCGCGGGTCTCACAACTTTATGGCTCTTCAACCAAACGGAAGGAAAATTTTGGTGGGGCCTCGAACCGATTTTTCCAGGCTTGGCAAGCGCGGCGATCTTTTTCTTGTGGGGAAGAAAAGCCTCAGCAAAGCAAAACTGATCGTCGCCGGGTTGAAGGGGTTCGGATAGGTTTGCACCAGCGCGTAGCTAAGAGCTGATAGCCATCAGCTTCACCATCACCTAATGAAATTTGACGATCAAAACCGGTAACTATATGCGCCTCCCATACCCTGTCATTCAGAAGGAACCTTTTTAAGTACCGGAGTTGATGCCCAGCGCCGAAAAAGTTTCCTTCTGAATGACATGTCGTGGGGAGCGATTACCGGATTTGAAAGTCAAAACTCATAAGGCTTCGGCAAATTCCCCAGCCCGCTCTTTTTTGTAGAGCAAGGCACCGGGCCTCACTTCACCTTCACCTCACTCACTTCCCCGGACATCTCCACTTCGAACACCACTGGCAGGTTGTCTTTGATCGACTGTTCGTGCGTAATCAAGAACACTTGGCGGAAATAAACGGTCAAATGTTGCAGCGTGGAGAGCAGCAGCAGTTTGCGCTCCTCGTCTTGCGAGCCGAAGACTTCGTCGAGCACGATGAACTGCAACGCCGGCCGGCCGGAGCGCTGCGCGACGACTTGGCTGATGGCCACGCGCAGACAGAGATTCAGCAAATCCTGCTCACCGCCGGAAAAACGCTGCTGCTCGAACTTTTGATTGCGATCATAAAGAAAAATATTGTACGACTCGTCGAGATCGAGCAGCGTGTATCTGCTGTTCGTGGCCAGGCGCAGAATTTCCGAAGCGCGCGCGGCGATCAACGGCCGCAAACGCCCGGACAATTCCACGCGAAAATCCTTGAAATACTCTTGCAGCGTTTCGAGCAAAATCAAATCATGCTCGGCTTGCGCGATGGCCGCGGCGCGTTCTTCGGCTTGCGCAACGTTGCGCTCCAAGTGGCGCAACTCGGCTTCAGCTGCGGCCAATGCCGCTTGCGCATCACCCACCATTTTCTGGCTGCGTGAATGCCCGGCGCTCGCTTCGCCGTGCGCGCGTTTGCAAGCCATATACACTTCTTCGCGATATTGCAAGCGCTCCAACTCGTGCTGCACTTCAAGATGCCTCGCATTGAGCTGCCGCACGCGATCTTGCAGTTGCAGCAAGCGCGCTTCCAACGCCGGCAAGCCCGCGACGCGGCCTTCGAGGTGCGTCAGCTCTTGCACGTTCTTCTCCAACGCCGTGAGCGCTTCGCCGATTTCGCGGTGGCGCGTTTCATCATATTGCACGACACCGAAGTCTTGCATCTCGCGTTGCTGCGCGAGCAATTGCTTCTGTAATTCCGCCAACCGCTTGAGCTGCGTTGCCATACGTTCTTGCAGCAAGTGCAAATTCGAGCGTTCGGCGCTCGAGCTGCGCCGCTCGTTTTGCACCGCAGCTTCGGCTTGTTCCGCAACAACCAGCTTGGCCGCCAGTTCTTTCTTTTGCGCATTGAGAGTCACATATTCATTGCGCAAGTCTGCAAGGGATTTTTCAAACTCTGCCATGACGGACTCGAAGTGCTCGCGCAAAGGCCGCGTACACACCGGGCACGGACTGTCCGCGCCGAGCCGATCAACCTGTTGCTGCTTTTCTTTCAAATCACGGCCGCGCGATTCGATGCCGCTCAACGCTGCGAGCACGCGTTTTTCTTCTTCACGGCATTGTTGCACGGCGTTCTGCGCTTGCCGCCAGCGATTTTCAAGCCCCTGCTCTTTTTCCGCCAACGTGCGCAAAGGCGCAAGCTGCGCGCGCAGATTTTCTACTTCGAGTTGCAGCGCCGAAATTTGGCTCGATAAATTTTCCGCGAGTTCTTGCTTGCCTTTCAGCGCCAACGTTTTGCGTTGCGCCGCGGCCAGCTCTTCTTGCGCGTGTTTTAATTCTTGCACCCGCAAACGCGCCGGTTGCAAATCGGCCATGCGCGTTTGTTGCGTGAGCAAATCGCGCTTTTGCTCGTCTTGCTGCAGATACTGTTGCCGCATGATGTGCAATTGCCCGAGCAACATATTCAACTCGGCGTTCAAACGGCTGAACGTGTCGCGGCGCTGTGTTTCTTCTTCCAACTGCACACGCGTTTTTTCCAATTCCGCGCTCAAGCGTTTTTCCTCGTCGTTTTGCTGACGCAGCGTTTGTTGCGCCGTCTCACAACGCGCGAGCTGGCCGTCCAACTGTTTTTGCAGCTCAACAAGATTGCTTTGATGCGTGCGCGCGCCTTCGAGAAATTTGCGCTTTTGCAAAGCTTCGGCCGAAGCTTTCTGCCGGGCAATGTCGATGGCTTCCAATTCAATCAAACGGCTGATGAGCTTGCGGCGCGGCTCGTCGGTGAGTCCGCTCAAAGCGGCAAGCTCTTTCTGCTTGGCAAAAATGGAAACTTCGAAAGCCTCACGCTCCAAGCCCAGCACGTGCGCGATCGCGTCGTTCACGCCGGTCTCGCGCAAAGCCACAGCTTCGTTTTGTCCCGTGCGATACAATGCCGCTTCCACGTTGCTCGCGGCTCCGCGAATCGAACGCACCACGCGATAATCCTCCCCTGCAATCGCAAAAGCCAATTCGACTTCGCACGGCTCACTTAGCGGCGCTTGTTGCCGCCGCATGAGCGGTTTTTCCGTGCGCGCGGCGCGTGAGCCGTATAAAGCCCACGCAATGGCTTCCAACAATGTTGATTTGCCCGCGCCGTTGCGGCCGACAATGCCGATTACGTTCTCCGGAAATTCGAGCGTCAGTTCGGCGTAGCGGCGAAAATTCCGCAGACGGAGTTGTTTCAGAATCATGCTTCCGGCTCGAGGGTTTCGGCGGCAGCGAGGTATTCCCAGCCGAGGCGTTCCAATTCCGTGCGCGGCAACGTGCCGTTGCTGCGGCTCAATAAGAAACGCGAAAATTCTTCGCGCAACGAACCAATGCCGAGCTGTTCGGCTTGCGTTGGCTCCGTGGAAGAGATTGGCGTATCAAACGTGAATTGTTTGTTGAGGTGAAAGGCGTGCGCGAAGACTGCATCGAGGGCGGCGAGGTCGAGCTGCAAATAAAGCTCGCGCGAGATCCGGCGAAACTCCAGCGTGAGCAGCGCGCCGGCCAATTCATCGCTGCTGCGCGCTTGCGCTTCTGAAATAATTTCTTCAATGGATTTGCCGCGGCAATCGATCGGGCGCAGACGATGCATCGGGCGCGCGGGAATCGTATGATACTGCCAGCTCTTCTCGCGCAGATCGCCGACGAGGTAGCCGGAAGTATAGCCCGCTTCGTTGAAGCTCGTGCGCTCCGTGGAGCCGGAATAAAAGGTGTGATCGTTGATGGCGAGATGGCGATGGTAATGGCCGAGCGCGATGTAATCGAACGTCACGTTGAGGCGCGCTTCCGGATCTTCCAAAAACTGTTCGTTGAATTCACCCATACGCGTGTCGATTTTGCCGGGCGCGCGCCACGAGCCGTGCGTGACGAGCACGTTCCAACGCGCCGAGGAATCGAGTTGCAGCGCGGTGTAAGCCTTCTCCAATTCCTCGCTCAACGAGCAATGCGGAATGCAGTGAACTGCGCACGTGTCTCGCCCCGTGCGAGAGCGCAACGTGAATTTTTCATAAACGCCGCGATATGCCGCATGCACGTTCGGCAACACGCTCATGGCTTCGAAAATGCTGCCCGTGGCGCGAACGCGCGGCGTGGAATGATTGCCCGCTACGACGACGATTGGAATACCGGCCGCACTGAGTTTCTGCAAACCTTCCAACGCCACGGCAATGGCGCGATTGTTCGGCCGCGCGGATTGAAAGAGATCGCCCGCGTGCAATACGAAATCCGGCCGCTGCGCCAAGATGGCGTCGATTACGCGCCACCATGCGTCATAAAAATCCTGCTCGCGGCGATTGACGCCGGTGGCGGCCTCGACTTTGGATAAATCCGAAAAGCCGAGATGGGTGTCGGCAAAATGCACGAAACGCATTTTACCACCACCTGCTTTTTTTAGTCTTCTCTTTTTTCCCCTTGCCGGAGGTTTTACTGCCCTTGCCAACCGGCATCATTTCTTCATAAGCGCGCTTGATCACGCCGTCTTTGCTCCAGGTGTGCGCATATTCAATCTTGCCGGAGCCGTCGAGGAACTGCGCGTGAAACTCTTGCGGCGACACGCGAAACCATGCGAAGCCCAAATTGGTCGCGGCGAAAATCGTGTTCTTGCCATAACTCGTGTCGCGGCTTTTTGCGCCAGTGCCGGAGATGATATAATGCACGCCATTCACCGGCTTGAGGAGTTGGCGATCGTGCTCGTGGCCACAGAGATAGGCATCGACTTCATATTTCTCCAGCAATGGCCGCACGAGATCGACCATGCGCCGCTCATTGCCATGCTCGCCGTAAGAAAACACGGGATGATGCCCGAAGACGATCTTCCACGTGGCGCGAGACTTTTGCAGCTCTTGCTCCAGCCATTGCGCTTGCGACGTGTTGTCGCGTTTGGTTTCGGCAATGACCTGCGTGTCCAGCGCGAAGAATTGTATCTCGTGCGAGGCATCGATTTTCTGCGTGAAGGTATAATACTGCGACGGCATTTTCCACTTCTTGCTGCGTTGCGTGTATTCTACCTGAAAGTGTGCGTGATTCTTGTGATGATCATGATTGCCAAGCGACGCGTAGAACGGCACATTGAGAAACGACAGATCATACATCTCTTCGAACTTCGTGCGCCATTGCGGATCGGTCACGGAAGTGACGCCGTCACTATAAAAATTATCCCCGAGCAACAGCACGAAATCCAATGAGTCTTTTTGCGCTTTGGCGTTCATCAACTCGGCGACTTTGCGCTGCTCGTGCGTGCCCTCGCCTTGATCGCCCATGCCGATGAAATAAACGTAACCCTGCCCTGCTACTTTATCTGGAACGGTGAAAGGCGGCGTGGGTTGGGGATTCTTGACTTTGGAACCGCGACCCGCGAAGCAAGCCGGAAGAAAAACGCACGATACAAAAGCTAGCAGAACTGCCGGCAACCAACGTTGCGGCTTGAAAGAAAACTTGCGCATGCTGAAGTCCCTAGTTGAGTTTGGGTTGATGGGATTGATTCGAAGTTGGAAGAATGCGCGGGTCTTAGACTTTCCAAAGTACGTTGGAAGCAGACCGTTTGCAGAAAGAATATGTCGTCAGTAGCGTCTCTGAAATTTGAGGATCAAGGGCGGTAATGAGCAAATTAGAACTCATCCTCTAAATCCCTTCTCTTAAAAAGGGAAGAGGGCTTTCCGCGCATGAACCGGCTTTTCTCCCCTTCTCTTTCCAAGAGAAGGGACCGGGGGGATGAGTTCGGACTGAAGAAGATTACCGAATTTGAAAATCAAAATTCATTAACGCAGAGGCCCGACTAGTTGATCGCGCCTGAAGGCGCTACTACGAGCTGTCCTCAATACACTCGCGTCAACCTGACGTCCGTATAATAGTGCCGAAGGATCGCGTCATAGGCTTTGCCGCGCAGCGCCAGCACTGCGGCACCGACTTGGCACATGCCCACGCCGTGCCCACGGCCGCCGCCGCGAAAAATGAATTTCGTCGCACCGCTGTTCGTCAAGCTCACGTTTTTATCGAACACGAACATCGCGCTCGGCAAGCCTTGCGGAGCGAGCGCCTGGCGAATCGCAAGCTCACCGTTGATCTCAAAACTTTTTTTCGAGCCGACCACGCGCAATCTCGTCACGCGCCCCGAGGCGCCGCGCTTGAGCGGCACGAGATCAAGCAGCTCGCCGAAATTTTCACCAGTTCTTTTATTGAGATGAGCCGCCAACTCGTTCGCAGTGGTTTCAACCTGCCAGCGAAAATAGCCGCGTGCATAATCCAAACTGCGCGCAGAGGGCGTGGCCTCTGCAAGATTGCAATGTGCGGGCGTCGCAGTCGCGAGCCATTGACGCACCTTCTCTTCGCTTGTCAATTGTTGAGCGAAAGCCGGCGCTCCTTTGCCGTCATAAACGCCGCGCAAATGCGTGCGCGCATTGCCGGCCCACACGCTTTCGTTGTTCTCCGTGTGCCCGCCGCATAAGCTGGAATAGGGCGCGGTCACAATTTCTGCCCCAACCTTCAACACCAAACCTTGGGTTTCGCGAATGGCGCGATCGACGACTTTGGATTTGCGGCTGAGTCCCGCATAAACCTGGCAGCCAATGTCGGCACAGATATCATAATCTTGATTCGGCAACGGCTTGGCGAGTTTATGAAGTACCTCACTGCGGCTCGCAATCGCTTGCGCTTTGAGGGCATCGAAAGGAAAACTCGAACTCATTTCCGCGGGCACGACGCCGGAGAGATATTTTTCCACGGGCAAGATGTTGATCACCGCAATTGCCGTATCGCTTTTAATCAAAAAACGCATGCGCCCGACGTACTCGGGCAAAGCGCTTTGGCCTCGCGCAGCGGCGGACTCTTTCACGCCGATGCGATCGGCGAGAATTTCACCGCCGCTCGGCAAGACGATACGTTTCTTCGATTCTTCATTGCTCAACTCCAATATGCGTCGAGTTGCGCCGCGCTCTGCCGGAGCCAAACGCACCGTCCAGTTCATACCGCTTTCATTTTGCGCAAGTACGTTGCCGGAAGCATCACGCACGGTGAAAGGCTCGGGCGTTTGCAAATGAATCACGGCACGCCCGAGAATCAAACCCACGCGCACTTCCGGTTCTTCCGGAAACATGGTTTTGGTCGGCGGCAAGGGGCGGAGGCAGGAAGTGAAGTGCAGCGCAAAGAGGGCTAGCAAAATGGCAGAGAGGCTTCGAAGACTTACTTTGAAACAAGAGGTGATCATTGCAGACTCGATTGCTTTACCATCGTGAGAATTCTCGGCGCATAAAATACAGACGGCTGACGTAAGAGAAGAGTGGCGGCGAAATGATTCGAAATTAATTCCGGCGAGCCTTTTGCAGTTTGAGCAAGGTCGCTTCGGCCAGACCGGTATAGCGTGCGATCTGATCGACAGACTCGCCATTTTGAAGCATAGCCCTCGCAATTTCTAATTTGCCTTCCTTTTTGCCCTCTCTTTTGCCCTCTCTTTTGCCTTGGGCGCGAATTTGACTCTTTTCTTTTTGGATCGCTTCAATCAACATACCGACCTCCGCTTTGCTATAGTGGACTTTCTCGAGTTTTGAATAATCGGCGTCGTCAATCCTGCCGTGCAGGAACATTTGCGTGAACCAATTAAAAAAAAGTGACAAAGCCTTTTTGTTTTTTATAGTATAACGCAGACGCTTAAACTCCCGTATCAAAACCTCGCTATCGTAATGAGTTTCCGCCAAGAATAATGTGGAAACGATATTGCCAATCCGCTTCAACAATCTTGGAGGAAAGGCCCGCTCGATAATGGGAAAATATTTGAACTGAAGACCGTACTTGCCCAGTATCGGCGTGCCTTCGACGACCTCCGACAAATCCGTCGGCGAAGTCCAACGCCTCTTCCCATTGTAAAGCAAGATTGGAAATACCGGCGGCAGTTTGCGCAACCGTTTTTCCGAATCAATCAAGTGGCGATAAAAATCCAAAATGTAACCTGCGATCTGAACGGCCACAAACCACGCCGGCGCGGATTTGAACTCCAGCAGAATGACGACGTAAAGATCGCGATCTCGAAGCTTCAGCTTGTAAAGCAGGTCACTGAAAGTCTTTTTATACTTTCTTGAAACGAAAGCGCTTTTGATCAGCTCGCACCCAGAAAAGTCTAAATCCTTGACCCAACTTTCATGAACAAACGACGTGAGCAATTGCCGGAAAATTTCCTTGTTCGAAAAGAGCTTCTGATAACTGCGATCATGGAAAGCTTGCACTCTCCCTCCCAAGTTCGAGGTGAACTGCTTTTGAAAACAGCCATTGTGCTTTGCAATATAACCCAAAGCACACGGACGAGCAAGATGAAATTTTTTATTGTGATTCCAATCCGGCTTTTCTATCTTGCTCGCACACGGGTGTTCCTTCCCACCATCACGGTGAGCAGGAAAGAATAGGGAATGCCGTGCGAATCGGCAACTGCCCCGCAACTGTGAGCAGCGTTTTACCGGAGACTTCGCCACTCTTTTCGAAGGGGAAGGCGAAATCGTGCAAGCCGGGCTGCAAGTCAGGAGACCTGCCTGTGGTTCAAATCTCCGGAAGGTTCTCGTCAATAATCCCTGTGAAGGTTTTAAACCTTCGCAAGGATGATCGTCATGCGAGCCTTCTTTACTCCGGAGAGCCTTCGAGGGAAGGCCGATGCGCCAAGTTTTAATTTCCACGCGCGAAAGTGCAAAGCGGTTCGAGCCGATTCCAAACCTTGGCTGTGTTACCTCCAGCACTCATCACCTCACCCTCCTCGTTGCGCTCTCCTCCCACACTCCCTCTCCAACGGAGGTGTTATGTTCCAAAAGTTTTTTCTCTGTGCGGTTTTGTGTGCATGCGTATCGGCTTCGGTGTTGCGCGGGCAAAATGCCGAAGCATTGCGCGGCAAGGTGATCGATGCGAGCACGGGGGCGCCGCTTGCGAGCGCAATAGTATATTTTGCTCCCGGCGGCCGCGGAACAACGACCAATAGCGCCGGTGAGTTTCGTATTTCCACAAAGGAAAACGTAGACTCGCTTGTGATTCGCTTCATGGGTTATCAAACGCAACGCCTCGCAATCTCGGAAGTGCGCGCCGATCGGCCCATCACCTTGTTGCCGGCCACGCTGCTCTTTCGCGCGGTGACGGTGACGGCGAAACGGTATGCGGCAACGGCTGCGGATATTCCAGCGGCGAGCGAAGTCATCGACGCGCAGGCAGCGCACCTCGCAACAACGCAAAACGTGGGTGAGGCGCTCGCGCAAGCGCAATCGTTGTTCATTAAAGAATACGGCGGTTTGAGCGGATTGAAAACCGTGACGCTGCGCGGCGCTTCGGAAGGGCAAGTGCTCGTGCTCGAAGACGGTTTTCGCATCAACAATCCGCAAGGCGGTTGGGTTGATTTCAATTTGCTGCCCGCGAGCAGCGTGGAAAAAATCGAAGTGGTGCGCGGCGGCGCTTCGGCGCAGTATGGCAGCGAGGCCGTGGGCGGCATCATTCATATTCGCACGCTGCCGCCGCCGGAGCGGCTCACGCCGCGCGCGCAATATACCTTGGGCAGTTACGGCACGAACGCGGCGCGCTTCAGCCTCGGGCAACGTTTAGGCAAGCTTGCCGCAATTGCGAGCTTCAATAAACTGCAAACCGAGGGCGATTATCCGCTCGACGAATCCGCACGGTTGCAAAACAACGCGTACACGCGTGAAGATATTTACGTGCGCGGCGATTACGCTTTTTCCGCCAGCGCGCAGCTTTCCGCTTTTCACAAAGACATTCACAGTGATCGCGAAGTGGCAGGCTCGCTTAGTTTTCCTTCACCCGAGGCGACGCAAGTGGATGACAATAGGATTTCCGGCGTGTCTTTTTCCACGCAAAACGACGCGTGGCTTAATCTCACGGCGCAAGCTAGCTTGCAGCGACTCGCCCAAAATTATGCGAATCCCGATCCGTTTTTCCGATTGCGAGCCGGCATCGCGTTGATGCGCGTGAGTTGATCATGCACAATCGCAGCCGCCTGGCGCAATTCGAATTGCTCTATGGCTTCGAGCTGGCGCAAAATGAGATTAACAGCACGGATTTGCAAAATCCAACGCGCGAGCAGCGTAGCGCGTTTGCGCAAGCGGAATGGCGTTGGACCAACGTGCGCCACGATCGGCTTCTCAGCTTCACGCTGTTGCCCGCGGTGCGAGTCGATGATTATAGCGACGCGGGCACGCATGCAAGCCCAAAGCTCGGCGTGGTATTGAAACGAGAAAAAGACGTGAGCGTGTCGCTGCACGCGAGCGGCGGCAAAAGTTTTCGCGTGCCTTCGATGAACGATCTCTTCTGGCCGAGCGGGCCGTTTACCGCGGGCAATCCGAATTTGAAGCCGGAAAGCGGCGCGCAATATGACGCCGGGGTTTTGTTGCAATGGCCGAATGCTTTCGGCCAGTGGCAGGTTTCCTTCGACGCTTTTTATTATCGCCTCGACAATCTCATTACTTGGATTCCCGACGCGAACTTCCGCTACTCGCCGCAGAACATTGCGCGCGCGAAAGTCAACGGTTTCGAGCCGGCTCTGCTTTGGCATGCGCCGCAAGATCGCGCGCGGCTGCGCGTGAGCTACGCGAAGTTGAGCGCAAAGGATGCCGGCGATGATCCCGCGACACGCGACAAGAAGTTGCTCTATCGCCCCGAGCATAAATTGGATGCGAGTTTGTCAATGCAGTTCTTCGGGGCAACATTGGGCGCGAGTTATCAGAGCGCCAGCAAGCGCTTCGTGCGGCAGGATAATTCGCTGTCTTTGCCCGGCTATCGTTTGACGAGCTTGTTCGGCAATTATGATCTGGCTGTGGCGGGAGGTTATCGCGTGCGTCTCGCCGGCGCGATCAACAATCTCTTCGATAAACGAATTCAAATTATCGAAGGCTATCCCACACCTGGAAGAGAGTATCGCGTGACGATGGGGGTTGGGAGGTAAAGTTGAAGATTGAACACTTTACACATTACACTTTGGACGTGTAATGTGTAAAGTGAAAAGTGTAAAGCATGTCCTTCAAGTTTTGAGATGTGCTTCAATCACCACCAGCAATTTTTTCAAGCTCACCGGTTTGCTCAAATACGCGCTCGCGCCCGCGTCCAAACAGCTTTCACGGTCGCCGGGCATGGCGAGCGCGGTCAACGCGATGATCGGAATCGCGCTCAGGCCGGGTTCGTTGCGCATACGGCGAATCGCTTCGAGGCCGTTCATGCCGCGCATTTGAATGTCCATCAAAATAAGATCGGGGCGCTCCGCGCGCGCATGCTGAATCGCGTCGTTGCCTTCGCGCGCCAAGAGCACGCGATAACTATTGCCGAGCAGATAATCCCGCAGAGTTTTAAGGTTATTCTCATTGTCTTCCGCCAGCAGAAGCAACGGCCCGGAAGTTTCGTTTACGGCGCTCGCCGTTGCAATGCGGTTTGCGCGCGGCGAAGAGGCCGGAGGGTTTGCCGCGGCCACGGCTGTAGATTCCTCTTCTAATTCATCGCCGGCAATTTCTTTTTGCCACGGCAAAGAAACCGTGAAGCGGCTGCCTTTGCCCGGTTCGCTGAGGACGGAAACGCCGCCGCCGTGCAATTCCGCCATGCGATGCACCAACACCAAACCCAGGCCCGTGCCCGGATATTCGCGGGAAAGGCTGCTGTCCAATTGCACGAAGGGCTGAAAGAGCTTCATCAAATCCTGCACGGAGATGCCGATGCCCGTATCCCAAACCGTGAAGTGCATGACTTCCTGCTGCGGCTCGCCGACGACTTCCAAACCAACTGCACCTCCGGGAGGCGTAAACTTCACGGCGTTGCTCAATAGGTTGACGAGAATTTGTTTCAAGCGCCGCTCGTCGGCTTGAATGATTTTCACTTCGGAGTCATAGTACGCCGAAATTTTGAGCTGCTTGTGTTGCGCCATTTGATGGATGAAACGCAGGCTCGCCGCGCACATGGATTCGACCGAAATGGGATCGATCTCCAGTTCCAATTTGCCGGCTTCGATGCGCGAGAGATCGAGAATATCGTTGATCAACGAAAGCAGGTGCCGGCCGCTTTCTTCGATGTTGTGCAATGCCGCCAACTGGCCGTCGTTGACCGCGCCGTAGACTTGCTCGCGCAGCGCTTCGCTGATGCCCAAGATCGCATTGAGCGGCGTGCGCAGCTCGTGGCTCATGCTCGCCAAAAATTCGTCTTTCAAACGCGCGGCGCGCGCCAGCTCGGCGTTCGCCACGCGCAAAGTGGTCGCGTGCTCTTCCTCCAAACGCTTGCGCTCTTGTTGCGCGCGCGCTTCTTTAATGGCCACGGCCAGGTATTCTGCAATCTCGCACAAGGTGGCGATTTCATGCTCGCGCCATTGTCGCGGCTCCGGCGCATCAAAGCCCAAGACGCCCACCAATTGCTCGGCGTGGTGCACCGGCACGTGCAACACAGCGCTGATCATGCCGGCGCTGAATAACGGCGCTAACGCCGACAGTCTTTCATCTTGCGCGCTCTCTGCGATGACCATGGGTTCGCGCCGGCGCAAAACGCTCAAATATTCCGGCACAAGGTTCAAATCAATCTCTGCGCCGACCAAAGAAGAATGCCCGGAAGGTTCTTGCGAATAGACCACCTGCAATAAACCTTGCTCATTTACCATGGCATAAGATACCCGCAAATGCGCGAAGTGTTGATTGATGCGTTTGATGGTGCTCGCAATGATTTGCTCCACCGACATGCCGGAAGTGATGCCGGTCGCGATGCTGGTGAGCAGCTTGAGGCGGGTTTGGCTTTCGCGCAACGCTTCTTCCGTGCGCCGGCGCTGCGTCACGTCGATGCCGATGCCCCACGCTTTCATGCCGGCAATCGGAAAGCTTGCCGAGACGTTATACCAGGAGATGATTTTCTTGCTGCCGTCTTTGCACGTCAATTCCCATTCCCAATCACGATAGTCGTTGCCGCGGCGCCGCCATTCTTCCAGCATGCGCCGGCGGTATTCGGCATCGGGATACAGCAGCTCCATCGCGCGCGGATTGCCGGCGATCTCGGCTGCGCTATATCCCGTGACGCGCTCGCACTCGTGATTCCACACCACGAGATTGTCGGATTCATCAAAGGCATCGACCATCACCGGCATGTTTTCCACCATCAGGCGCAAGTGCGCATCTTTTTGGCGCAAAGTTTCTTCGGCTTGTTTATGCGCGGTGACGTCAACGTCCATGCAAATCACCTGCTTTTGCTCGCGCCCGAAGCGAATCGGAAAGAGGGAAGAAATGACATGACGCTTCTCTCCGCGCGCGGTGAGGGTTTGCCATTGCCGCACCGGCGCCGGGGTATTGGTGATCAAGGCGGTTTGCGCCTGCGCTTCAAACTCGCGCGTGTCTTCGGGCGAGAGCAAAAACTCATTCAATCTTTTGCCCAACGCGGCTTCGGCGATGAAGCCGTAAATTTCTTCCGAGGCGCGATTCCAAAACGTGACGCGGCCCTCGGCATCGTAACCTTGAATCGCGACGGAGGGCGCAAGCTCGATGATTGCGGCAAGTTGGGAATAAGCTTCTTCCAGCTCGAGTTTCGCGCTGCGCAGCTCCGCGACGATGCGCTTGTTTTCCGAGCTATCGACCATCACGCCGCGCAACTTGACCGTTTGGCCGTGCTCGCGCTCCGCAGTCACAAAATTGCGCAGCCATATCACCCGGCCGTCCGCAGCGAGCATGCGATGCTCGAACTCGAAGCTGCCCTTGGCAGTAGCGGCTTCGAGGCAGAATTGCATATCCCAATCGCGATCTTCGGGAGGAAGATGGTTTCTCCAAAAATCCGGATCCGCCAGCCACAGCTCCGTGGGATAGCCAAGCAGGCGCTCCGCTTGTTTGCTGACAAAAGTAAATTGCAGCGTGCGCGCCTCGACTTCCCAAACGATGCCTTCGAGCGAATTCACCAAATCGTCGAACTCTTGCCGCGATTGCCGCAGCGCGGCCTCCGTTTGCTTGAGCGCGGTCACGTCGAGCGCGATGCCGAGCGTGCCGATGATGCGACCATCGAGATCGCGGAGGGGCTCGAGATGAGTTTGATAGGCGCGGCCCGCCCATTCCTGTTCGTATGAGCAAGACTCTCCCGCCAACGCGCGACGATGCTTCGCGATCGGCAAAAAATCCAGGTCTTCGGTTTGGAAATATTCGAACAACGATGCGCCGATCATTTCATCAGGCTTGAGCTGCAAGGCCGCCAAACCCGATCCCATCGAAGAAGTGAAGCGCAGCTCCGTGTCCGTAGTCCATAGCACCGCGGGAAATTGCTCGATGATGTGGCGCAGTTGCCGCGCCGAGGGCGTGCGCAGGGCTTCCGTTGCGGGTAAAGGATTGGGGAATAACTGTGATGTCATAACGATCACTTCCTTGGCGAATCGACTCGTATCATCTTCCTTGAAGAATAATATCATTCCCTCGCAGTGCGGAAGAGGCGAACAAAGATTCGCGCGGCGCATGAGTTTAGCGCGCCGGTTCGAAGAACGGATTGTGCTTTGAAGGCCAGGCTTATGGCAATTGTGACGATAGGCAGGCGTTAGCGAGCGGGATGGCCGTAACGAATCCTTCGAGGCAAATTCTTCCTAAGCCGGGCGGAGGTAGCTCCGCGCAATATCCGAGGTCAGAAGCGCGACCGAGTTTAGCAAATGAGGCTGGCAAGGGCAAAAGAAATTTTGCTAGAGTCGGGCTTGTTGCATTTTTTTAAAAACAGATTGGGAAAGCGCAATGGCTTGCCCTATATTGCGCGTTTGTAAAAACGAGCAAGCTCGCAACGCGCTTGGTGAGCGCGTGTTGAGTGAAGCTTTTATGCGGAAAAAAACCGAACCAGAATTTTTTCATAGCCGACACCAATGCCGCACGCTCAAACAAGTTGAGTCGCCTTCAGAATGACATCTCTGGGTGAGAGCGTCGACTTGATGTTGTAGAGTCAAATCAGCGCAAAAAAGATTTTTCCAACGGGTAGAAACAACGCAACGGATGACAAAGCTTTTATTCGTTGCCGGGTTATTCGTTGCGATTCAAGCTTAAGACTTTTGGGTTGTGGCTCGTCCACGTTGCGTTTATCCGCTGCGTCCGTTCAATCCGCTTACAATTTTTGGGATTGCGCTTATCGTTGTGAGGAGTAGGAGTGAAAGAACAAGCTAAAAATTTATGGCGTGATTTGCGTGAAGCGATTCACGGCTCGCAACAGGATTTTACCGAAGGCCCTTTGAGCCGCGCCATTTTATTGCTCGCCGTGCCGATGGTGCTCGAGATGGTGCTGGAATCTCTCTTTGCGGTCATCGATGTTTTTTTCGTGGCGCGTTTGGGCGCGGACGCCGTGGCCGCGGTCGGCATTACGGAATCAATCGACACGCTGGTGTTCGGGCTCGCCATCGGCCTCAGCATGTCGACGACCGCAATGGTCGCGCGCCGCATCGGCGAGAAAGATCACGAAGGCGCGGCCACGGCCGCAGTGCAAGCGATCATTTTAGGCGCGTTGCTGTCATTGCCCGTTGCCGTCGTCGGCATTATCTTCGCGCCGGAGCTGCTCCGGCTCATGGGCGCAGATGAAAGCATCGTCACGATCGGCGTGGGCTACACCAAATGGATGTTGGGCGGCAACATCACCATCATGCTCATCTTTCTCATCAATGCCGTGTTTCGCGGCGCGGGCGATGCAGCGATTTCGATGCGCGCGCTCTGGCTTGCCTCCGGTTTGGATATCGTGCTCGACCCATGCTTCATCTTCGGGTGGGGGCCGTTTCCCAATATGGGCGTGACGGGCGGGGCGGTGGCAACGAACATCGGACGAGGCGTCGGCGTGCTCTATCAGTTCTACGCCCTATGGAGCGGCAAAAGCCGGATCCATGTGCGTCGTCGGCAAGTGCGCATCGATTTCGAAGTGATGTGGCGTTTGATTCGCGTCTCGGTCGGAGGCATTCTGCAATTTCTCGTGGCCACGGCAAGCTGGCTGGGCTTGGTGCGCATCGTCGCGATCTTCGGCAGCGCGGCGTTGGCGGGTTATACTATCGCGCTGCGCATCATCGTCTTCGCCATTTTACCTTCTTGGGGCTTGGGCAACGCGGCCGCGACTTTGGTCGGGCAAAATCTCGGCGCTTCCAAGCCGGAACGCGCAGAGCGCGCCGTGTGGGTTTCGGGATTTTGCAATATGCTTTTTCTCGGCGTCATTGCGATCATTTTCATTCTATTCGCGGAGCCGCTGACACGACTCTTCACGACCGACCCGCAAGTGTTGCCGTACGGCATTGATTGCTTGCGCTATGTCAGTTATGGTTATATCTTCTATGCGTTCGGCATGGTAATGGTGCAAGCCTTCAACGGCGCGGGCGATACGAGCACGCCGACTTGGATCAACTTGTTCTGCTATTGGCTGTTTCAAATTCCGTTGTCCTATGCGCTGGCTTTGCCGCTCGGCATGGGCGCGCAAGGCGTGTTCTTGGCAATCACGATTTCAGAATCCACCCTCGCGCTGGTTGCCATTCTCGTTTTCCGCCGCGGGAAGTGGAAGGAGAGGAAGATTTGAAAACGAGCCGGAATCCGAAAAAATAAAAGTGCGCGAAAGTTTTTGCTTCTTTTGCAGCTTCGCGGCTTTGTATGAGTTTTTTCGCAATTTCACCTTGACGAGATGAGAAGCGTGACGCGAACAACCTGGCCTATTCTATTTTTTACTTTCCTCTCCGCCTTCGCGCAAAATCGTCCCAAAGTCGGCCTCGCTCTCAGCGGCGGCGGCGCGAAAGGCTTTGCGCACATCGGCGTGCTCAAAGTTTTGGAAGAAGTTCGCATGCCCATCGATTGCATCTCGGGCACGAGCATGGGCGGCATCATCGGCGCGTTGTATGCCATCGGCTATGATGCCCAAGCGTTGGAGCAAATCGCCGCGCAAACGGACTGGCAAACCGTGTTCTCCGACGACGTGCCGCGACGCGACCTTGCCATGCAGGAAAAAGTTTGGGACGAGCGCTATATGGTCTCCTTTCCCATTCAACGTAAGCGCATCAAATTACCCACCGGCTTGAGCGCGGGACAAAGAATTTCCACGATGCTTGCGCGACTCACTTGGCCGGCGCATCACATACACGATTTCACGGCGTTTCCCATTCCCTTTGCTTGCGTTGCGACCGACCTTGCCAATGGTGAAGCGGTCCGACTCACGCAAGGCTTTTTGCCGGAGGCGCTGCGCGCGAGTATGGCGATTCCCACCGCATTCACTCCCGTTAAATTGCAAAATCGTCTGTTGGTGGACGGCGGGCTCGTGCGCAATTTCCCGGTCGAAGATGCGCGCGCGCTCGGCGCCGATATTGTCATCGGCGTTGACGTCGGCAGCAAACTCCAACCGTCCGACAGCTTGGATTCCTTTCTCAAAATCATGCGGCAGACCATCGGCTTTCTTGAAGTCGCCTCGCAAGAGCAGCAGCAGCAGCTTTGCGATATTTTACTGCAACCGCAATTGGGCGAGGTTCAGGCTTTCAGCTTCGATCGCATCGAAGAGGCGATCGCTAGCGGAGAAAGCATAGCGCGCTCGCGCTTGCCGCAACTGCGCGCGTTGGCGGATTCTTTGAATCGTTTGTCGGGGCCGCGGCCTCGTGTGCGCGTAGCGCAAGTGGATTCTATTTACATTCATGATATAAAAATCTCAGGGCTGCGCGAAGTCTCGCAACGTCTGGTTTTCGCCGAGCTGTATCTGCTCACGCCCAAGTGGGTCAGCGCAAACGAGCTGGAACGAGCGATGGCGCGGCTTTATACTACGCACTTCTTCGAGCGCGTCACGTATCGCCTGGAGCCGAGCGACAAAGGCACGACACTCATCGTGCAAGCGCTCGAAAAGACTACAGAATATTTTCGAGCGGGCCTGCGTTACGACCGCGACACCAAAGCCGCATTACTACTCGGCGCGACGTTTCGCAATCTCGCCGAACATGGCACCAACCTCGTGCTCGAAGCGCGGCTTGGGCAGGAAATTCAATTCGACGGACAGTATTATATTCACACGGGCTTTTTGCCGCGCACGGGTTTGCGCCTGCGCTTCAATCATCACCGCAATTCGCTTTTTTATTTTGATGACGGCCGCCGTACTTCGAGTTGGCGTTACAATACTACCACGGCAGAAATCTTTTTGGGAACGTTGTTCTCCAACGTGCTCACCGCCGGCGTGGGTTTGGCAAAAGAGTATGCGCGTTTTTCGCCGGACATTGCGCCGGAAGATTTTCCCGCTATTGCGCAAAATTATCTCGCCGTTTTTGCAACCGTAGCCGTGGACAATTTGAATCGCAGCACGTTTCCAACGCGCGGCGGGAGATTGGAAATCAGGAGTGAAACCGCGAACGAGCGTTTGGCGAGCACGGCAACGTTCACGCGGCATACGCTGAGATGGCAAGGCTTCGCGCCGCTACACGCAAAATGGACTGCATTGAATGAAGTGGAGATAGGAGCGGCATGGGGCGAAGCCTTGCCGCAGCATCAACAATTTTTCCTCGGCGGCGCCGATTCCTTTTGGGGGCTTCGTTTGCAGGAACGAGTCGGGGAAAAAATTTGGACAGGCATGCTCGGATTGCAATATGAAATCGGGCTGCGACGTTTTCTACTCGCGCGCTTCAACCTCGGCAACGCTTCGAATCGCACTCACGATCTTTTGCGATGGAAGGCATTGGCAACCGGCCTCGCATTCACACTCGGCGCCCTCACTCCGCTTGGCCCGGTAGAATTTACCCTCGCGCACGGCAATCGCCACAAAGCGCTGACGTATTTCAATCTTGGTTATAAATTTTGAGAAGAAAATTTTTTATGGAAACATCCCACTGGAAAATAAACAGATACCCCTCCACCTCCCCGTCTTCCCAAACGAAAGGATTGCTTCTCTCAAAGTCGCGTATTATATTGCGCCACTCAAAAAATGAGGTTCGGGGATCTGAAGATTAAACCACTGATTTCCCTTACCTTATTTGAATAGATTTACCTCCATTTTTAGATCGTTCGGTCGAACAAGGTTTTATAAGTTCACCTGTAACGGAGATTTTGATCATGGCTTTCGCCATTCAACCCGATGAATATAGCTGCGGCCCTACCTGTGTTCACAACGCGCTTTTACTTTTAGGCAATGGCAACATCAATCTCAGCCGTTTGAAAAAAGCTTGCGGCACGCGGCCAAGCACCGGCACGGATGAAAACGGTTTGCAACGCGGTTTGCGACGGCTCGGTTACAAGGGCATGGAAGCCAACTTCAGCCGCAAGACGCACGGTCGCAAAGCGCTGGCCTGGATGCGCGAAGAGCATCAGCAAGGCCACCCCGTCATTTTGTGTGTCGATCAATTCGAGCATTGGATTTTGGCCGCGGGTTCGACGCAGCGCTCGTATTTCATTCTAGATCCGCGCGGCAACCGCAATCGCGCCACGGCTTCCAGCATTTCCGGCGCGGCATTGCTGCGGAGGTGGTGGGGCTTCGATCGTGCGAGCGAGATGGGCAGTTACTACGCCATTTCCGTGCGCCCGCGCAGCAAAAAATCTCGGGAGTTTTCGAAGAACGCGCTGCCCTTGACGAACCGCGACGTGCTCGAACGCATTCGCGAGAGTGCCGAAGATTTGTTGCCAGTCTCGAGCGCGTTGCTCAACACGTTCGGAAAAGTAAAGAGCGGCAAAAAGCTCGCGGATTTGTTGCAGGAAATCGCGCCGCGTTTGGTGCATCGCAAAGAGTTCGTGCGTGCGGGCATCGACGATTACGCGTTGCACGAGCAAGTGCGCAACTTTCTCGCTTTTGCGCGTGGCCGGCAATTGCAGTATCAAGCCGCGCACCGCGACGATGCACTCATCGCTTTGACCGGCTTGCTGCTCATTCACACCTCCGGCCAGTCGCAACAGGCTCATGTTTGAAGCCTTTTGGTTTGATTTAAAGCCCTCCCCCCACTTCCGCCTGTTGCGGCTCTCTTCTTCTCTTCTTCATCATAAACACACCTCGACCGGCATTATTCAACAAGACGCTGCGCCGAAATTGCTCAACATTATCGCAGAAGCCATGCACCGTATTTTTGATTGAGCAAATGGCTACTCAATGTGCTGCTGAATCGTGCGAGAGCATGAGAATATCATCGCCTCAATCCAACCATTTTTTGAACCTTGCCTCCGCCGCAGCGAGCGTTTCTTCCTTCTTGCAGAAACAGAAGCGCACCTGCGTGCGGCCGTCGCCGGGATTGCGATAGAAGCTCGAACCGGGCACTGCGGCTACGCCGACTTCTTTGATGATCCACCGCACGAAATCGTTGTCGTTCGTGTGGCCGGCGCGTTGCATCAACGCGGCAGCATCGGACATGATGTAATATGCGCCGTGCGGCGTCCAACAACGAAAGCCCGCAGCGTGCAAAATGTCGAGCAGGCGATTGCGCTTCTCCAAATACATGGCCGAGAGATGTTCATAATAACTTTCAGGCAAGCGCAACGCAACGGCTGCAGCTTCTTGCAACGGCGCCGCCGCGCCGACGGTGAGGAAGTCATGCACTTTGCGAATCGCGTTGGATTGGCGCTCGGGCGCGATGGCCCAGCCCACACGCCAGCCGGTGAGCGAGTAAGTTTTGGAGATGGCGTTGATGGTCACCGTGCGCTCGGCCATGCCTTCCAAGCTTGCGATACTCACGTGCTCGGTGTTGTCATACAAAATGTGTTCGTAGATTTCGTCGGTGATCGCAAAGGCATCCCACTCTTGACAAAGCTGTGCGATGAATTGCAATTCTTCGCGCGAAAATACTTTGCCGGTCGGATTGTTCGGCGTGTTGATGATGATCGCGCGCGTGCGGTTGTTGAACGCGCGGAGCAGCTCCGCTTCATCAAAATCCCAATGCGGCGGATGCAATTTCACGAAACGCGGCGTGGCATGCGCGAGAATCGTGTCCGGGCCGTAGTTTTCGTAATACGGCTCGAAGATGATGACCTCATCGCCCGGATTGATGAGAGCCATGAGTGTGGCGATCATGGCTTCGGTGGAGCCGCACGTGACGGTGATATTCTTTTCGGGATGAACAACGATCTTATTGTAGCGGCTGGCCTTTTCGGCAATGGCTTCGCGCAAATTCTTCGCGCCCCACGTGATGGCGTATTGATTGATATCCGCGCGAATGGCGGCGACAGCGGCTTCTTTCACTTCCTCGGGCGCGGCAAAATCCGGAAAGCCTTGCGAGAGATTGACGCCGCCGTGCAAGAGTGTGAGCCGCGTCATCTCACGAATGACGGACTCGGTGAAGGATTCGGTGATCGTGGCAACGGGAGGTTTCATAGGCGAATGAGATTGTAGGTGAGAAAAATAGTCGAAGTGAATGAACTGCAATCAAAAAAGTCGCCAACGGATAGAAACAACCCAACGGATGCAAGGCTTTCTTTCTTTGGTTGGGTTGCGCGAAAATATGAAATCAGTGAACTGAAAGCAAGCCGAACGCCGCACATTTATGAGAGTCGCAAAAGTGTCATTCACAAAAAACAAAAAAGCCGGCCCTTATAAGAGGAACCGGCTTTTTTTCTATGATAAAATACTGCGCTTCATGCGCGGCGAATCTTAGTACATGCCGCCCATACCGCCGCCGCCCGGAGGCATCGGAGGCATCTTTTCCTTTTCGGGCTTCTCAACGATGGTAGCTTCGGTCATCAACAATAGAGCGGAGACCGAGGCCGCGTTTTCCAACGCGGTGCGCACGACTTTGGTCGGATCGATGACGCCTTGCTTTATGAGATCGCCGAAGTCTTCGGAATCCGCATTGAAGCCGAAGTTCACGTCCTTGCTCTCTTTCACGCGCTGCACGACGATGGAGCCTTCGTGGCCCGCGTTCTCGGCGATTTGGCGAATCGGCTCTTCGATCGCGCGCTTCACGATGTTGACGCCGGTTTGCTCATCGGCATTGTCGAGCTTGAGCTTGTCGAGCGCAGGAAGCGCGCGGATCAGGGCCACGCCGCCGCCCGGCACGATACCTTCTTCCACGGCCGCGCGCGTCGCGTGCAACGCATCTTCCACGCGCGCCTTCTTCTCTTTCATTTCCACTTCGGTCGCAGCGCCGACTCTCAACACGGCCACACCGCCGGCCAGCTTCGCGAGACGCTCTTGCAATTTCTCACGATCATAATCGGAAGTGGTGGCGTCGATTTGCTTTTTGATTTGCGAGATGCGGCCTTTGATGTCTTCTTGCTTGCCCGCGCCTTCGACCACGGTCGTGTTGTCTTTGTCGATCGTGATCTTCTTCGCCTTGCCCAAATCACCCAGCGTGGTGTTCTCGAGCTTGAAGCCCGCTTCTTCGGAAATCACCCGGCCGCCGGTGAGCACGCCGATGTCTTCCAACATGGCTTTGCGGCGATCGCCAAAGCCCGGCGCTTTCACGGCCGCGACTTTCAACGTGCCGCGCAGTTTGTTCACGACCAACGTCGCGAGCGCTTCGCCTTCGATGTCTTCGGCGATGATCAAGAGCGGACGGCCCATTTGCGCGGTCTTCTCCAAAATCGGGAGCAGATCTTTCATTGCGCTGATCTTCTTGTCGTAAATCAAAATCATCGCGTCTTCCAAAATCGCTTCCATGTTCTCGGGATCGGTCACGAAATACGGCGAAATGTAGCCGCGATCGAATTGCATACCTTCGACGACCTTCAACTCGGTCTCGGTGGACTTGGCTTCTTCCACCGTGATCACGCCGTCTTTGCCGACTTTGTCCATCGCATCGGCGATGAGATCGCCAATGGACTTGTCGTTGTTCGCGGAGATCGAGCCGACTTGCGCGATTTCGGTTTTGCCCGGCACCGGCTTGCTGATTTTCTTCACTTCGGCGATGACCACATTCACGGCCTTTTCAATGCCGCGCTTCAAGTGCATCGGGCTGGCGCCCGCGGTCACGTTCTTCAAACCTTCGTTGAAAATGGATTGCGCCAAGACCGTTGCGGTCGTGGTGCCGTCGCCCGCGTTGTCGCTGGTTTTGGAAGCGACTTCTTTCACCATCTGCGCGCCCATGTTTTCTACGGGATTTTCCAACTCAACTTCCTTCGCAACCGTGACGCCGTCTTTGGTCACAGTGGGGGCGCCGAATTTTTTGTCGATCACGACGTTGCGGCCTTTGGGGCCGAGCGTGACTTTCACTGCGTTGGCCAAGGCATCGACACCGCGCTTCAACGAGGCGCGCGCGTCAATACCATAATCAATAATCTTTGACATGTGTTATAGTCTCCTTAAGAGTGTTCATTCCGAAATAATTTTCTGCGTTGGAATTACAGAATGGCGAGCACGTCGCTTTCGCGCATGATCAAATAATCGACGCCATCAACGGTGACTTCCGTGCCGGAATATTTGCCGTACAAAATTTTGTCGCCCTTCTTCACTTCCATTGCGACCTTTTGACCCGAGTCCGAAACTTTGCCCGGCCCGACGGCAACGATCTCGCCTTGCATGGGTTTTTCTTTGGCAGTATCCGGAATGATGATGCTGCCGACTTGCTTCACTTCTGCTTCAAGCGGCTTGACCACAACACGGTCAGCCAGTGGCTTAATGTTCATTAGTAAATCTCCTTTGTTTGAATAAGTCCGAAGTTGGATTCTTTATTCGTCTCAAATGTAGCACTCCACAAAAATGAGTGCTAATGTGCGGGGAGAAATATAAGCTTTATTGCTCCAGAGTCAAGTAGCATGATGGCAAAATTGGGGACACGTTGACAGAAGATGAAATTGAGAAGGGAAATACGGCAGAGGAGTTTTGAAGAGTGGAAGAATGATCACAACCACTCTTCAAGATTTGTAAACTTATTCGAGACGCCAACGACTACCCTCCGCCCCGTCTTCGATAATAATACCACTCGTTTTGAGACGATCGCGAATTTGATCTGTGAGCTTGAAATTCTTTTCCGCGCGCAGAGCTTGGCGCAGATCGAGCACGATTTTCATCACCGCCTCGAAGCGGCCTTGATCAACCTCGGCTGAGCCTTGTTCGATAACACCGGTGACGGCATTCCATTCATCAAATAGCTTCTTTGCTTCGAATAAAACGGACAACTCTTCGGCGCTCGACTTCGCGCGTTCGGTCCAGCGATTCACTTCGCGCACGAAATCGAAAACCACGGCCATGCCTTGAGCCGTGTTGAAATCATCGTCGAGGGCGTTGATAAAATCTTGGCGTGCGGTTGAGATGGCATTGGCGAAATTTTGCAGTTCTTCATGCGAGAATTTTTCTGGCAACGCAACGACTTGCACGCTTTCAAGGCGGCGTTGGAGTTGTTGATACGCGAGGCTCAAACGCTCGCGCGCTTTCAACGCGCTTTGCAATGACTCCAAAGAAAAATCAATCGGGCCGCGATAGTGCTTCATCACAAAAAACAAACGCACCGCCGCGCTCGGAAATTTTTGCAGAACGTCGCGCGCGGTTTTGAAATTGCCGAGCGACTTCGACATCTTCTCGCCCTCGATGTCGAGAAAACCGTTGTGCATCCAATAACGCACGAACGGCTTGCCGGTCGCGCCTTCGCTTTGCGCGATTTCATTTTCATGATGCGGAAAAATCAAATCCAATCCGCCCGCGTGAATGTCAAAACTCTCGCCGAGATAGGTCATCGACATCGCCGAGCACTCGATGTGCCACCCCGGCCGGCCTTTGCCCCACGGACTTTCCCACCACGGCTCGCCCGGCTTCGCTCTCTTCCACAAAACAAAATCCACGGGATTGTGCTTGCTCCCGCCGACCGCAACGCGATGTCCGGCATCAAGCTCGTCGAGCTTCTTGCCGGAGAGTTTCGCATAGCCTTCGAACTTGGAAATATCAAACAGAACATCGCCCTCTGCAACATACGCCACGCCTTTGTCAACGAGCGTCGCGATCAATTGGATGATTTGTGGAATGTGTTCCGTGGCTTTGGGATAAACATCTGCCGGAAACACGCCGAGTTTTTGAATGTCCTCAAAAAACGCTTGCGTGAATTTCAAAGCCACGGCGCGCGCTTCCACGCCCAACTCGTTCGCGCGGTTGATGATTTTATCGTCGATGTCCGTGAGGTTCATCACGAAGCGCACTTGATAGCCGCGATATTGCAAGTAACGCCGGAACACGTCGAACAAGATGAAAGGCCGCGCATTGCCGATGTGAAAATAATCATACACCGTCGGCCCGCAAACGTACATGCCCACTTTGCCAGGCTCGCGCGGCACGAACTCTTCTTTGTGACGGGTGAGAGTGTTGTAGATTTTCAAAGCCATGTTTTTTTCCTATGTGTTGCAAAGGATGTTGGCAATCATTTGTTTGAGCGCATGACCCTCAACTTGTCATTCTGGAAGAACCTTCCCTCGCGCCTGGAACATATCTTATTCTGAGTACTGTGCCGAGCACTAGGGAAGTTTCTTTTAGAATGACAGTTCAGTGGGCAAGGATGCAACTAAACTTGACTCAGCGCGCTCACTGAATCCGCAGCCGAGCGCGAACGTAGCGAACTTCTCGATCATTTTCCAATTCCAAATCAGTGCCGTTATAATCGCGCATCAGCTTGCGCACGCGAGGGATGCCCCGGCCGCGGCTTTCAACCAAACCCATGGCTACAAGAAAATTCGCCATCTTCTCATTCCGTGAACGAATGATGCCGCCGGAGAGTATTTTTGCCGGCGTGAGCGAATTGGGCAACTCTCCGGGGCTGGTGATCTCCACACGGTCGTGAAAAAT
>Ga0247727_10001422_pt1 | contig 56878 bp, 54 predicted proteins | sample WisWelCaveWW1625_FD_202498 | JGI IMG/M metagenome (GOLD analysis project Ga0247727, IMG submission 202498) | Biofilm microbial communities from Wishing Well Cave, Virginia, United States - WW16-25 | ecosystem: Environmental > Aquatic > Deep subsurface > Groundwater > Cave microbial mat | place... | reverse complement strand
TCTTCATAGATCTCGTCGAAGATTTCATCGAAGTCTTCTTGCGCCGGTTCCGTCCAGTGGACTTCAAAGATGATATCCTCTTCCATAGTCTCTCTCGCATCTGATCGTTTGTTATCCAGCGCCCTTCTTGCTGCGCGCGCCGTGATTCAGCAATCTTGGCGCGAACGTAGATTTCATAGAGCAGTTTGTCAAAATCGATGCGGCGCGGGCGCGTATCAATGAGTTCAACAACCTTTTGGGCATATTCGGAAGTTGTCATAAGTTGTCTCCTTAGAGTTATTGATCGAAATATACGAAATTATAGATTCTCACGCAAGTTGTAATTGAAAGGAAATTAAAAATGATCCAATCAACACAAAAGAATCCACTTATCGCGACTTTGCTGTCCATCTTGCTTCCCGGCGCCGGCCAGCTCTACAAGCGCCAGCCGAACAAAACGATTTTGTTTTATGCGCTGCTTTTGTTGTTGCCGATCATTTTTGTGAGCTCTGGCTGGCAATATCACTTTTGGGGTTTAGCAGCATTTACATTTTTCATATTTACGCTTTACTTGCTCAATATCGGCGACGCCTTTCTCACGGCGGCCAAAATCAAAACGCGCGTCGGCCAGCCGGTGACAAAATGGCCGCTGATGCTTCTGCTGATTTTTCTTGGGACGAACGTTTACGCCATTGCCGAAGATAGCAATGTTGTTGGCGTGAGGGCCTTTGCGATTACAGGAAATTCCGATACGCCGACAATGGAAGTCGGCGACTACATTATTGCCGGCACGAAGCATTTCAAAACGAACGATCCGCAGCGCGGCGAGTTGATCATGTTCCGGCATTCGCGTTATCCATTTTTGACGAAGCGAGTCGTCGCGGTTGGTGGCGACCTTATTGAAGGAAAAGATCAGAAAATTTATGTGAATGGCAAGCTGCTCGATGAGCCGTATGCCCATTACAGCGGCGGGAAAGAATCTTTAGATGATTTCAATCGCCAACATGTGAAGGATGATTTTGGCCCGATCACGGTTCCGGACAATCATTTCTTCGTCATGGGCGACAATCGCGATAACAGTTTTGATAGCCGCGATCCTGAGTTTGGACCGGTGAAACAAGATGCTATAAAAGGAAAACCGCTGTACATTTACTGGGCGAGAAATAAAGCGCGGATTGGGAAGGCAATAAAATAACTTTCCGAGGGCCACAGCCAAAGGAGATTCCATGACAAACCGGTTGTTCAATTTTGTTGGGGGCATCAAAGGGCCGTGGAAAGTTGTCGGCATGGCGTCTGTTATCGGGCCCGGCATGGAGGGCGTTGAAAGGCTTGATGTGCTCACAGGCAATCTAGATGGACTCCCCAGCGGCAGCAAATGGGTGTTGCGTGGAGTCACTAGCTACGAGCGATACGTCAATCGGCAGGAACAAGAGAATTTGATTGCTTCCCAACCCCCGCTTGGTCGCCCCGAGGCAACCTGCGCCGCGCTGATCCCCATCAGCAAATCAGCGTCGTGGTGGGCGCTTCCTCAGGATGAGCGGCGCACGATATTCGAGGCCAGCTCACGTCACATTGAGACCGGATTGAAGTATCTGCCTGCCATTGCGCGCCGGCTTCATCATGGCCGCGACCTCGGCGAGCCTTTTGATTTCTTGACATGGTTTGAGTATGCGCCCGCCCATGCGGAAGTATTTGAGGATTTAGTCTCCGTCTTGCGTAAAACCGAAGAGTGGAATTACGTCGAACGGGAAATTGACTTCCGGCTGATCCGAGAAGGATGATGGTTGACGGAGCTACTCTTATACACAAAGTTTTTTTCATTCATACCCAAACAGCTAAGGTGCTCTTATTCGTACTCTTTCTCCTACTCATACTCGCCTTTTAAAAGCGCGTATGAGTAAGAGTACGAGTAGGTGTAAGAGTATGAGTAAGAGTTTATTAAGGAACGAAAATGAATCTGACCGAAACCTCCCTCCGCCGTCCCGTCACCACGCTGATGGTCTTCGCCTGTTTTCTCGTCATCGGCGCGATCTCCACTAAGCTGGTGCCACTCGAGTATTTTCCGGAGATGGACTTTCCCGGCATTCAGATCAACATTCCGTACCCCGGCTCGACGCCGGAAGAGGTGGAGCGGCAGATCACCAAGCCGGCGGAAGAAGTGATCGGCATCATTAGCGGCATCAAGCAAATGAACTCCACCTCGAGCGAGAACGGCGCTTTCATTTGGTTGCAATTTGGGTGGGGCGAGGACACCTCCATCAAAGCGCTCGAGGCCAAGGAAAAGCTCGACGGCATTCGCAACCAATTCCCGCGCGACGTGGAGCGCATTTTCGTCAATAAATTCTCGTCGTCGGATCAGGCGATGCTGCAAGTGCGCATCTCCAGCAATCGCGATCTCTCCAATTCTTATGACATGTTGAACCGCAATCTCAAGCGCCGGCTGGAGCGTATGGACGGGGTGTCAAAAGTCGATCTCTATGGCGTCGACAAAAAAGAGATTCGCCTCGAGTTGCTCGCCGACCGTATCGCGGCGCACCGCATCGATCTCAACCGCTTGACGGAAACCCTGCGCCGCAGCAATTTTTCCGTCACCGCCGGACGCATCACCGACGCCGGCCGTCGCTTCGTCGTCCGCCCGATTGGCGAATTCAAATCTGTCGCAGAGTACGGCGATTTGATTATCGGCGAGCACAACCTGCGCTTGCGCGATATTGCCAATATCACTTACGATCATCCGAAGCTCGATTATGGCCGCCACCTCGACCGCCGCTACGCCATCGGCCTCGATGTTTTCAAAGAAGCCGGCGCCAATACCGTCGGCGTTGCCGAGCGCGTCATCGCGGAAATCGAAGCAGCCGGCAAAAATCCGGAGATGAAGGGAATCAACATCTTCTACATGGACAACATGGGAGAGGGCATCCTCAGCTCGATCAACGAGCTGTTGCGCGCCGGCTTTTGGGGCGGCGTGCTGTCGATCGTCGTGCTCTATTTTTTCCTGCGGCGCTTCGGCACGACCTTGATCGTGGCATTGGCCATTCCGTTTTCGCTGCTGGCGACGATGGCGTTTCTGTATTTTCTCGGCATGTCGCTCAACATTCTCACCATGATGGGCTTGATGCTCTCGGTCGGCATGTTGGTGGACAACGCCGTGGTGGTCACCGAAAGCGTTTTTCGCCATCAGCAGCGCAATCCCGACCTCCAGCAAGCCACGGTTATCGGCGTCAAGGAAGTCGCGCTGGCAGTGACAGCCGGCACCATCGCTCACGCCATCGTTTTTCTGCCGAATATCGTCAGCCCGCGCGACATGGTGTCGAGCTACATGAAACACGTGGCGACGACGATATGCGTTTCGCTGGGCGCGTCGTTGCTGATTGCGTTGACCATCGTGCCGCTGCTGACAAAACGCTTTCCGGCGCTGGCGACCGCCGAGAAGACCAAAAAGCTCGACGCCTTTCTGAACCGTTACGGCAATCTTCTCGATTGGACGTTGCGCCATCACTGGGCGAGCGTCGGGTTCATTGTTTTGATTCTTTGCAGCGTCGCGATTCCGATCATGTTCGTTAAAAAAGACATGTTTCCGCAACAGGAAAATCGCCGGCTGCGCTTATTTTACCATACGAACGGCAACTATCGCTTGGAGAAAGTTGAAGAGGCGGTCAGCGTCGTCGAAGATTATCTGCTCTCTCACAAAGAGCAGTTCGAGATCAAATCGGTTTATAGTTATTACAACACGAATTTTGCCAGCTCGACGATACTTTTGAAAAAAGATGATGAAGGCTCCGATAAATCTCAGGAACAAATTCGCGAAGAGATTCGCAAAGGTCTGCCCAAGCTGGCGATTGCCAATCCGAGCTTTGAGTGGCGGCGCAATGCCGGCGGCAACGAATCGGTGCGCGTGCAGATCGCGGGAGAATCGAGCGAGCACTTAGTCGAGCTTTCTCACGAAGTGGCGCGCATCTTGGCGGAAATTCCCGGCTTCAAAGACGTGCGTTCCGAAGCCGAGGCCGGCCAAGAGGAAGTGCAAGTGGTGGTCGATCGCGACCGCGCCAAACAGTACGGCTATTCCACGCAAGAGATTGCCAACACCATTGCCGCGGCGATGCGCGGCCAGAATCTCCGGCGCTTTCATACCGCCGAAGGCGAAACCGAGGTGCGCTTGCAATTTCAGAAAGCCGATCAGCAGACGCTCGATCATCTGCGCAACCTGCCGTTGTACAATGGCCGAACTGAGCCGGCCAAGCTCGCCACGCTGGCGAGTTTCACCGTGCGCCGCGGACCGCGCGAAATCAGTCGCGAGGAGCGCATGACCGTGGTTGGCGTCTCCGGCACGTTGCAAGGCGTGACGATGGACGAAGCGAAAACGAAGATCACGCAAGCGTTGAAGCAATTCAATTTCCCGCCCGGCTACATCTGGAATTTCGGCCAACGTTTTAGTGAAGAAGAAGAAACCGGTCAGGTGATGATGGTCAACACGCTGCTGGCGCTGGTGTTGATCTATCTCGTGATGGCGGCCATGTTTGAGTCGCTGGTGCTGCCGGCGGCCATTTGGACGTCGATCATTTTTGCCATCATCGGCGTGTGGTGGTTCTTCATGATCACCAGCACCACCTTCTCGCTGATGGCGTGGATCGGCGTGCTGATTCTGATGGGCGTGGTGGTGAATAACGGCATCGTGTTCATCGACCGCGTCAAACAACTGCGCGAGGCCGGACAGGCCCGGCACGAGGCGCTGATCCAATCGGGTCGCGATCGCTTGCGGCCGATTTTGATGACCACCGCCACCACCGTGCTCGGCCTCATTCCGCTGTGTATCGGCAACACCCAAATCGGCGGCGACGGCCCGCCATACTTCCCCATGGCCCGCGCCATTGTCGGCGGCTTGGTCTTCTCGACCGTCGTCACCCTGCTCGTGCTGCCGACGATTTATGTGCTGATGGATGACATGCGGAATTGGGCGAGGGGGGTTGTTAAAAAAGCGAAAGTTGCGACGGCCTGAAATAATCTGAAAAATTTCAAGTGACATGAAAATGCCACGGTTTCGACTGTGGCATTGCTTTTTAAAGATAAAATTTGTATCTTTTCAGCAACACTTTTAAAAGAAAAGATATCATTCATGAATCCACCACAAGAAATCACAACGCTCATCGAACGTTTTGAACGCAATCGCGAGGCTTATCTTTCCGGCGATTACAATGAAACCCAACTGCGCCGCGAATTCATCGATCCGTTTTTTGCCGCGCTCGGCTGGGACGTCGAAAACAAGCAAGGTTTCGCCGAAGCGTACAAGGATGTGATTCACGAAGATGCCATCAAAATCGGCGGGGCCACCAAAGCGCCGGATTATTGCTTTCGCATCGGTGGCGCGCGCAAGTTTTTTGCCGAAGCCAAGAAACCCGCGACCAATCTAAAAGATGATGGCGCTCCGGCGTTTCAACTGAGACGCTATGCCTGGTCCGCAAAATTGCCGCTCAGCATTCTCACCAACTTTGCCGAGCTCGCGGTGTATGATTGCCACTTGAAGCCGGCGCAGTCCGACAAGCCCGCGGTGGGCCGCACGCTTTATCTCACCTACAAAGATTACGCACCGCGATGGGAGGAGATTAGCAGCGTCTTCTCCAAAGATGCAACGCTCAAAGGCGCGTTCGATAAATATGCCGAGATCAATAAAGCCAAGAAGGGTACGGCGGAAGTCGACGCCGCATTTCTGCAAGAGATCGAAGCTTGGCGCGAGTTGCTCGCTAAAAATTTTGCCTCGCGCAATCCGCAACTTGCGCAGCGCGAGCTTAATTTCGCGGTGCAGCGCACGCTGGATCGGCTCATTTTTCTTCGCATCTGTGAAGATCGCGGCATCGAAACCTACGGCACGCTCATGGCGTTGCTGAACGGCGAGCGAGTATATTCTCGGCTGCACGATTTGTTTCGTCGCGCCGACGAGCGCTACAATTCGGACATTTTTCATTTTCATCCGGAAAAGGATCGTCATGAAGCGCCCGATACGCTCACGCTCGAGTTGCAGATTGACGACAAGCCGCTGAAGGAGATCATACGCAATCTCTATTATCCCGAAAGTCCGTATGAGTTCTCCGTTTTGCCCGCGGATATTCTCGGCCAGGTGTATGAGCAATTTCTCGGCAAGGTGATTCGTCTCACTACCGGTCATCGCGCCGTGGTGGAAGAGAAGCCGGAAGTCAAGAAGGCCGGCGGCGTTTACTACACGCCTACGTACATTGTCGATTATATTGTGAAAAACACGATTGGAAAATTGTTGGAAGGCAAAACCCCGAATCAAGCCACAAAATTGCGCGTTCTGGATCCGGCGTGCGGCTCCGGCTCGTTTCTCATTGGCGCTTATCAATATTTGCTCGATTGGCATCGCGATCAGTATATGAAGGATGGGCCGGAGAAGCATGCTCGCGGTCGCACGCCGGCGTTGTCTCAAGCTGGCAGGAATGATTGGCGTTTGACTACGGCGGAGCGCAAGCGCATTTTGCTGGATAATATTTTCGGCGTGGATATTGACCCGCAGGCCGTGGAAGTGACCAAGCTCTCGCTCTTGCTCAAAGTCTTGGAAGGGGAGAACGAGCAAACTATCTCTCGCCAGCTCAAATTCTTTCACGAGCGGGCCCTGCCCGATCTCGGCAACAACATCAAATGCGGCAATTCGCTCATCGGCCTGGATTTTTACCAACAGCAGATGCGCCTGCTTGATGACGAGGAGCGCTATCGCATTAATGCCTTTGACTGGCATGCCGAGTTTCCTGAAATCATGAAAGTCGGCGGGTTCGATGCGGTGATCGGCAATCCACCGTATATCCGCATTCAAATGATGCAAGAATGGACGCCGATTGAAGCCGGAGTTTACAAGGAGATCTATACAGCTGCCGGTTCCGGCAACTATGATATCTACGTCGTGTTTGTTGAAAAGGGATTGCGCCTGTTGAACAAAAATGGGCGCTTGGGTTTCATCCTGCCGCACAAATTTTTTAATGCCAAGTACGGCGAGTCGTTGCGCGCCCTTATTGCCAAAGGCCAGCATCTGGCGCACGCCGTTCATTTCGGTGATCAGCAAATTTTCACGGGCGCGACAACCTATACGTGTCTCTTGTTTTTGGCGAAGGCCGGCAGCGACAACTGCCAGTTCGCGAAAGTCGATGACTTGTCAGTATGGCGAGCGGAGGGCAAGGCGATTGAAGGCATTGTTTCTGCAAGAAAGATCACCTCGGCTGAGTGGAATTTTGCAGTGGGCAAGGGCGCGGCGTTGTTTGAGCGGTTGAAAAATAAGAATGCAAAATTAAAAGATGTGGCGGATAAGATATTCCAAGGTTTGGTAACAGGCGCTGACTCGGTTTTTATTTTGAATAACGCCGGCAACAAAGGCTATTTTTCTTCAGCAACACAACAAGTGCATCGGCTCGAAAGAGACTTGATGCATACTTTGTGCAAGGGATCGCTTGACATTCGCCGTTATTGTGTCAAGGGCTTGACTAAATTCATTCTTTTCCCTTATAAGCTTGTTGAGGGCAAAGCAATTTTATTGTCCAAACAGGAATTTGCAAAGAATTATCCTCGTGCTTGGGAATACTTGCAAGCTAATCGAGCTGCGCTTGAATCAAGAGAGCATGGAAAATGGAAACATGAAAAGTGGTATGCCTTTGGCCGTTCACAGAATTTAGCTGAAATGGAACAGGCGAAGATAATGACCCCAAGCATCGCCAACAAAGCTTCTTTCACGCTTGACACGGAAGGATTATTTTATTTTGTTGGAAGCGGCGGTGGTGGCGGCGGTGGCTACGGCATTACCCTTAAAAATGACATCAGCATGACTTATCAGTATATCTTGGGATTGCTTAACTCACAGTTGCTCGATGCGTTTTTAAAATCATCAAGCAGCGTTTTTCGAGGTGGATACTATGCTTATAATCGGCAATATATCGAACAACTTCCCATCCGCCCGATCAACTTCTCCGATCCAACCGACAAATCGCGTCACGACCGCATGGTAGAACTGGTTGATCGCATGTTGGCGCTGCACGAGCAATTGGCTGCCGCGAAGCTCGAACATGATAAAACGCTTTTGCTGCGCCAAATCGACGCCGCCGACCGGCAGATCGATCAGCTTGTGTATGAGTTGTATGGATTGACGGAGAAAGAAATCAGAATCGTCGAGGGGAGAACTTAGTTTTTCGTTGAGGATCAAATGAATTTCACCTGGGCTCATTTGGCGCTATGCGATTATAATGATCTGATTCTTCAAAGGAATGCTTCCAAGCATGGCAGGGATAGCATCCACCAATAACTGAATCATTACAGAAACTCTAAGCTCTCGATTACGCTCCCTTCATCTCCTCGGCAAAGCACTCAAATCATTCAGCGCGCACACTGCCTCCAATGCCTCCGCAAAGGCCTTGGCGGTGGCAAATCTTTTTGCCTTATCTTTGGCCATGGCCTGCACCAGCACGGCATCCAACGCCGGTGACATTTGCGGATTAGGTCAGAAGCCAAAATCGGCTACGCCCGTAGGGCATCTGCGAGAGAATGCGGTTGGAAATGGTCGCCAGTGATTCGCCCAAGAACGTGCGGTTGCCGGCGGCCATTTCGTAGACGATCACGCCGAGCGAGAAAATATCGGAGAGGCCATCAACTTTGTCACCGCGAATTTGCTCTATGCAAAAGCATGGCTTACCGGCATTTTATAACCATCACGCTCAATGCGTTCAGAGAAAGGTTTTATCTTAATTTTCTTAACGTTCCGGCTGATCTGAGCCAGATCGTATTGGCTTTGCAGCGCCAACCAACTCTCAGGGCTGCGGCCAAAGGCTTTCGATAGACGGACGGCCATTTCCGGAGAGATACCTGCGCGTCCGTTAAGAAGCTGCGACAAGGTCTTTCTGGTAACACCTAATCCCTGGGCCGCTTGCGTCACCGTTAGCCCCAGCGGCGTAATGCAAAGATCGCGGATAATTTCGCCAGGATGGGGTGGGGTTTTCATTGCCATAAACTTATCCTCAATGATAATCGATTAAATCAACATGATGTGCGTTGCCTTCGGCAAACTGGAAGATGATTCGCCAATTTCCTGAGACAGAAACCGCATGATAACCTTTCAGGGTCCCTTTGAGCGTATGTAATCTCAAGCCAGGGAGATTCATATCCTCTACGGTCTTGGCAGTATCCAACAAGGCCAAGATTTGCCTTGCCCGCTTCACGAGAGCTTGGGAAACCCCCTTGGTCTGGTTATCATTGTAAAGCGCTTCCAGTCCCTTGTGCCTAAAACTGACGATCACAGTTAATATAACCTGTTACGTGTCTGGTTACAAGTGAATTTGTAATCAAATATACAACTCTAGGAACAACTTTCCAAGTCTTTTTTAGAGAATGTGGTTGGAAATGGTTGCCAGCGATTCGCCCAATAACGGGTGGTTGCCGGCGGCCATTTCGTAGACGATGACGCCGAGCGAGAAAATATCGGAGAGGCCATCAACTAAAAAATACCAATGGAAGTTGGGGTCCGCTGGCTTGGTTTTCTCGACCGTCGTCACGCGCTGCTCGTGCTGCCGACGATTTATGTGCTGATGGCTACGCCCGTAGGGATGATCTGCGGAATTGGGCGAGGGGGATTGTCAGAAGCGCGAGATAATCCTCGGCTATACTATACGCTGAATCCCTTTTGGCCGTAAATAAACCGTGCAGTTGCTGCAGATTCATCTCGTCATGGCCATCGGCGGCAAGGGCTACGTGACGATGACCGGCGAAGTGGCCGCCGTCACCACAGCCATGGAAGCCGGCGCGGATTTCATAAAGTGCCTCTGAAGAGTACTCTGATTTTTGTAGTGCACTCATTCCTTGACAATTCTCATCTCCAACAGTTTTTGCTTCTCACGTTCGATCTCTGCCTTGAGGGTTTCAGGATCAGGTAACTGTAACTTATACTTCGATGCAAATATCTTATTACTCATCCCGCCGAGCGCATACTCAACAACCGTATGATAGTGATGCGTTTTTGTCTGGCGACAAACGTAAAGCCGATCCCGAGCTCGAGCAAGAACTCTTCAAGGTGATGAATGAGGGCTTCTTCCAACTGCGACTCTGAATATTCATCCTTCAATCCGAGAAATTCGAGCACGTACGGATCTTTAATTTCGTCTTCCGGACGAACCACGATCGGTCGTTCGTGCGCTTTGGCAAGAACGACCGGTTTCTTTTTTGAAAGCGCGGTTCGCTCATAAAGAAGCGACTGGATTTGTCGATCGAGCTGCCGCACCGACCAATTACCCTGAATACATTCGCGCTCATAGAATTCACGCTGATGCGGATTTTCGAGGCGCATAATCAAACAATAGCGGGACCACGACAGCGAAAATCGCCGTGCAAGGGTATCGAGAACTTTTGGAAAGAGCTGCGAAGACCCGCGTGCGCTTTTCGATGATTTCGCAGACAGTGTCTGCGGAATCGGGTAGAAGCTGTAAAACTGGCGCATCAGTTCGAGATTTCGTTCCGAAAACCCTTTCCCATATCGATGGGACAAATCGGTGGCCAACTGCTCCAATAATGCTTTCCCATACTCGGCGCGTTTCTTTCCCTTCTGTTCATACTCCACAATTCGCCGGCCGATGAGCCAGTACGTCACTACTAATGCCATGTTCACCGAGCGCGCGGCGAAACGACGCCCTTGCTCAATGAGCGAGGCAAGATCAGCGATGAGTTGCGAATAATCCTGTGGGACGACGGTTTTTTTCATGCTTGAAACATGCAAGGAAGTTTCGAGAATAGCAAGACTGAAGTGCTAATATACCATCATCAAACCAACGAAGCAAGCTGAATTTTTTAACGTCAGGCGAAACACCGTCGCCGGTGACATTTGCGGGTTGAGATCGGAAGCCAGAATCGGCTACGCCCGTAGGGCATCTGCGAGTGAATGTGGTTGGAAATGGTCACCAGCGATTCGTCCAAGAACGGGCGGTTGCCGGCAGCCATTTCGTAGACGATCACGCCGAGCGAGAAAATATTGGAGAGGCCATCAACTAAAAAATACAAATGGAAGTCGGGGTCCGCTGGCTTGGTTTTCTCGACGGTCGTCACGCTGCTCGTGCCGCCGACGATTTATGTGCTGATGGCTACGCCCGTAGGGATGATCTGCGCAATTGGGCGAGGGGGTTGTTAGAAGCGCGAGATAATCAAGGTTTTTTGTAAATTTGGTGTGTACCGATACGGCGCAAAAGGTAAGTCTCTCCAACAATCTTGAATGTAAACCGATAGTGGATCGTTATTCGACCTTCCCACAGATCTTTGTAGCCTTTCACCTTTTTCACCTGTAGGGAAGGATGGCGCGGATTCTCCAAAAGCAACGCCAATTGCTTTTCAGCAAGCGCTTGGATGTTCTTGGGCAATTTGACGTAATCGCGATCGAAGCTCTTCTTGGTTTGAATCATCATGCTTTCAGACTACGCAAATGGCCAATGAGTTCGTCTGCCGAATGAAACGGTTTCGATACCCTTCCATTTATAAGATCATCATCGGCTTCGCGTTCGCCCTTCTGCCACTCTTCCCTCCACCACCAGCGTTGATCGGGGTCAATAAGCCCGACCTTTGCTGCCACTTTCGTTTCCGGCTCCGTTAATCCTCTCGCTGTCCGAATATCTTTATTAATCGCGGCAATCTTTTTTTGGGCGGACAAGAGGAGCACCTGTTCTTTACGCGAGAGTTTGGGCGCCCGCGCTTTTTCAACAACCCGTTTCGGAATGAGAAATCCTTTTCCGTTTTGTACCTGCATCTCAAGAAAATCACCAACCGAAAGTTGCAGAGACTCAAACACTTCTTTCGGGATGGTGACCTGGTGCTTGGGACCAATTTTGACTAATGGCATAATTTCACTCAAGGTTTCAGCATAGTCATAAAGCAGTAATATAATTTCTTACTTCCTTACTGTAAGGATAAGCAATTTGATCAAGAATGTCAAGGGAGAAGTTCTCTTTGGCCATGCCCTACACCAGCACGGCATCCAACGCCTGTGACATTTGCGGGTTGAGATCGGAAGCCAGAATCGGCTACGCCCGTAGGGCATTTGCGAGAGAATGCGGTTGGAAATGGTCGCCAGCGATTCGCCCAAGAACGGGCGGTTGCCGGCGGCCATTTCGTCGACGATCACGCCGAGCGAGAAAATATCGGAGAGGCCATCAACTAAAAAATGCAAATGGAAGTCGGGGTCCGCTGGCTTGGTTTTCTCGACCGTCGTCACGCTGCTCGTGCTGCCGATGATGTGTGTGCTGATGGCTACGCCCGTAGGGATGATCTGCGGAATTGGGTGAGGGGGATTGTGCGGCGAGCGAAGGTTGCCGCAGCCTAAAGGGCAGGCGTGCGGCTAAAAAGTGTAATCCCGCTCAAGCGGAATTAAATAAATTTTTAGGTAGATTCTGCCACGGCCAAGCCATGGCATTTCTTTTTGTGAGATTCAAATAGCAGCGAAAATAAACTAGGCCTTGACTTTTCAATGAGATTTGAGTATTTTGGAACACAATCCATTGGTTTTTCCCTTAAAGGCAATCCGAACATTCAGAGTAAATTATGCTTTCAATTGTTTTGACTGAAATCGAAAACATGATCGACCGCTTATCCCGTCAGGAACAACTTTGGTTGATTGAGAAGCTCGCGCGGCGTTTAAGGGAAGATTCAAAAAACAGCAGTTCGCTCGCACACGTCGATTTTAATAGCCAACTTATCATGATGGCCAATGATTCCCAAGTGCAAGCTGAGCTGCAAAAAATTGAGCAGGAATTCTCTGTAACAGAATCAGACGGACTGGAGAGGGAATAATGGTCATTCATCGTGGAGAAATTTATTTTGTCAGCCTGAATCCTGTAAAAGGACGCGAGCAAGCTGGCCAACGACCGGTATTGGTTCTCTCTATTGACGAGATCAACATGCTTCCTCTTGTCGTCACCGTGGTTGTTGGAACCAAGGGCGAAAACGTTTCTCGTGATTACCCTACCAATGTTCGCGTATCGCCACAAGAAAGTGGATTGCCGATGGAAACGGTTTTCTTGTGTTTTCAAATTCGTTCCATAGATCCCAGTCGATTCCCAGATAAGCCGGCTGGCAAGGTTACAGATGAAGCATTAGAGAAGATTGAAACGGTTATTCGTTACTGCCTTGGATTGTAAAAGAACGTATTCAACCCATCGAGGGTTTCTCTCGCCACGACGCGATTGTCCACGCCGGTCGTGACCGTCTGCGCCAGATTTTGATGACCACCGCCCCCGATTTCCCTTAATAAAAAAACAAATGAAAGTCGGGGCTCGGCCTCATTCCGCTGTGGGATGATCTGCGCCATTGGGCGAGGGGATTGCGCGGCGGACGAAGGTGGCGACGGCCTGAAATAATCTGAAAAAATTTCAATTGAAATGAAAATGCCACGGTTGCGACCGTGGCATTGCTTTTTAAGGTTTTTAGTTTAAGCTCAAATCGTTCAGTTTAGGTTAATCAGTGACGTAATCGTCAGTTGGCACAGGATAGCCTTTTTGTGCATTTGCCGTGCTGCCGCCAGTCATCAATGCCAATCCCGAGACCATGGCAAAAGTCAAGCGAAATTTTATAGTGCTGATTGTCTTCATGCTCCACCTCATTTTTGCGAAAAAGCAAATCAATTTTCTCGCCATGTTTTCACTGGCTCGCCATTTTTCCTCCCCGCATAAAATCCTGATACCGCATCTCGATCTTTCCCGGCTGCAAGCGGCCGCTGGCGAAAAGCTCTTTTATAAATATTGTGTACGACATGCGGTCGAGCTTCAAGCCGTCTTCGAGATACGAGTAGATCACTGCGGCGAGAACATGCACCCCACCTTCGTGGCGTTCGAAATATTGGCGCACGGCCGCAGCGGAGCTGTTGCCATTGGCGCCCATAAGCTGTGAAACCACGCGCCGGCGCTCGGCCACCCACAAGTCCGCGGCGAGCACCGCCTCCTCGCGGCAATACGCCATGAAATTTTTATAGCCGAGCGCCGCCTCGGACTGCGCCAGCTTCTGCTGCAAAAACGCATCAGCCTTCAATGTCTCGAAAGACTTGGCCAAAACCGAATCGACCATGCGCTCGCAATACGGGTGCAGCAATTCGTGATAAGCGCTTTTGACGGTGACGTGCATCGGATAGTTGGCATCGGTCAGGTACTGCTCGCCGCTCAGGCGAACGGCGTGAGGCTGCAAGAGCCAAAGAGCAAACACCTCGAGATCATCCGCGGATTGCCAGTCCACCAGAAAACGCTCGAGATCGCCGATCACATCAAAAGACTGCAGCTCTTGGTGCAGGCGCGGCAGCTTGGCCGTGATCTTGGGGTAAAAATTGTTGCGCCAGTAAACGTCAAACCGCTCTTTTTGCAAATACTCGAACACCGTCCGCAGCGATGGCTTGAGCGTTTGCCATTGCTGCCAGTTTTTTTCGCTGGCAAAATCGGAGGCCATCAGGCGGCTGCGCACGCCGGCCTCGTCATCCATCCCGGCCAGAATGGCGGCAAGGCTGTCATCGGCGGCAACCGCGGAAAACAGCACGCACAGGCGCGGCCCCACCGGCTGGCTCGGGCCGATGATCTCGTCGATTTTTTTTACGGCCACGGCAACCGGCTTGGGCAGCTTGCGACTCCATTCGGTTTGCAGATCGCCGTAATATTTTTTGTAAATCTCCCGATTGGAAAGCAGGCCAACAAAGCTGCACAAATCGTATTTGAACGAAGTTTTGACCGTCCAGTGCGTGATGAAATGTGTGCTGGCGGCTTTTTTCTTTTCGCCGCAGCTAATTTGTAAACAACCAAACGTCAACAATAACAAGCTAAAAAACTTTTGGCTTCGCATCATCATCATCTTCGTCGTCCTGGTGGTTACTTACTCGTTGCGCATGGGAATGTGAGTCATTGCGAGGTGATTTTTGCCGAAGCAATCTCTTGGTTTTCATAGGATTGCTTCGCTGAGAAACGCTCGCAATGACAATTACATAACCCTTAACAAGGATAAATGATTCCGGAAAAACTATTGAGCAGACCGGCGGTCTGCGTTACCTCCAGCTTTGGTCCAAGCGCGCATAAGTGCCCATGGCCAGGGCGACCTTGCGGCGGCGCCGGCCATACACGATCATTTCGCATACGATCAGTTGGCGGCCGTTGCGAATAACGCGGCCGATGCCGCGCAGATCTTCCTCGCGCGCGCCGCTGAGCAGATTGATTTTAAGCAATTTCTCGAGATTTCTTGGCGCCGTGGTTTTCTTCACCATTGCAACGTTCTCACTTGCCGTTTGATTCCGCATTGGCGTGTTTCTCCACAACGTTCTTTACCGGCTTTGCCGTGCGCAAAAAGCTGAAAATCGCGCCGAGGTCTTCCTCCGTCATCCCCGCGTACATCGTCCACGCCATCACTGTGTTCTCGCCGTCTTTGGCAACCGCAATATGGCTGGCGGCTGAATCGGCGTACTCTTTAAAACGTCCGATAAAATAGGCCTTGTCCCAAGCGCCGATGCCGGTATCTTCCTCCGGCGAAATGTTTGCCGAACGCACGACCGGCCCCCAAGGAAATTTAAATTCCATGCCCCCGGCGAAATCCATGCCGGGCAGCGGTTGGCCTTTATCGTCAATGGGAGTATGGCAGAACTGGCATCCGGCGATGGTGCTCAGATATTTGCCATACGCCAAGGTGTCTGACGGATCGGGGCGCGGCTGCGGCTTGTACGGCTGTGGGATCGTCCGCATAATGAGATTGAGCGGGAAGTTGACTTTTGATCGCGGCACTTCGTTTTCGATGGCCGGCAAAGTTCGGAGATACGCCACGATGGCTTCCACGTCATCTTGCGCCAAAAAATTATAAATCGGATAAGGCATCATCGGAAAGAGTGCCTCGCCGTTTTTATTCACCCCGGAGGTGACGGCGCGTACAATCTCTCCATCCGCCCAGTTGCCGAGAGCAGCAGGCGTGATGTTTGAAGGATAAAAGGTTCCGGCCACGTCGGGAAACTCCATGCCGCCTTTGCCTTCCGTGCCGGGGATGATCGGCCCGGAATAATAATCGAAATTGCGGGTGGAGTGGCAATCGATGCAGACCGTTACGTGATTCGCGAGATATTGGCCGCGCGCGATTTTCTCCGGCACGGCTTGAATCGAAATATCCGGCGCCGCACCAACCCTGGGAAAGCTTGCGAAGAAATAAATCAAACCCGCGCCCACGATCAAGATCAGCGCGAGCACGATGCCTCCGAAGATTTTCAGAAATTTTTTCACCTTGCCTGTCCTCCTCTTTTGGATTGTGGTTTGACTTTTGGTTTTCGTATGCAACAAATTTTACAAACAAACAGGTTTTGGTGGACACAAAAGTGACCTGACACAAAAACCAATTTTGTGAGAGTTCAGTTTTGTGTCCTAATTTTGCTTGTCGGTTTGAGGCGTAGTTTCGCTGGATTCTTGCGGTTAAGCCGCTTCCGCGCGCGACACCGCCAACGTGTCGCGGAACTGGCGGCGCGCCAGAAACGCATAATGGCCGCCGCGCGCCAGCAGTTCCACGTGACGGCCGATCTCCACCACCCGGCCGGCTTGCAACACCACGATTTTATTCGCCTCCACCACCGTGGAAAGCCGGTGCGCGATGATGATCGTCGTGCGGCCGCGCATGAGCCGCGCCAGCGCTTCCTGGATCAAATGCTCGGACTCGGAATCGAGTGAGGAAGTCGCCTCATCGAGAATGAGAATGCGCGGATCTTTCAAAAACGCGCGCGCAATCGCCACGCGCTGGCGCTGCCCACCGGAGAGTTTGATGCCGCGCTCGCCGATGAGGGTATCAAAACCGTTCGGCAGCGTTTGGATGAACTCGGTGGCGTTGGCCGCGTCGGCAGCAATGCGCAGCTCAGCCTCGCTGGCTTTGGGGCGGCCGTAGAGCAGATTCTCGCGCAGTGACGCGCTGAAGAGAATGGACTCTTGCAAAACGATGCCGATCTGCCGGCGCAACGACTTGAACGTCACGTCGCGAACGTCCTGGCCGTCGACGAGCACGCGCCCGGAGGTGACGTCGTAGAAACGCGGAATGAGGCTGACGAGCGTCGACTTGCCGGAGCCGCTCGCGCCCACGAGCGCCACCATTTCTCCCGGCTTGATATCGAAATCGATGCCGGCCAAAGCCGGCAACTGATTTTCGTAGGCAAAGTGCACCTGCTCGAAGCGAATCTGGCCGCGCGCCGGCGGCAGGCTTTTCGCCTCCGGTTTTTCGGTGATCTGCGGCGCCACGTCGAAGTATTCGAAGATGCGCTCGATGGCCGCCAGGGAGTTGCTCACGATCAACCCCAATTCGCTGAAGCGCTGCAGCGGCAGATAGAGCGAGCCGAGAAAGCTGTAAAACGCGATCATCGTGCCGACGGTCATCTCCACGCGCAGAACGAACACGGCGGCGATCCAAACCACCACGAGCGGGGCGACGGTGGTGAGAAAACCGCTGAACGCCTGGTTCCAGGAGCTGAGGCGCACGTTGTAAAGAAACATGTCCGACAGCTCGTGGCTGGCGCGAAAGAAATGCCGCGCTTCCCGGCGCTCCTGGTTGAACGCTTTGATGACGCTCATGCCGGCGATTTTTTCCTGCAAGTCGCCGCTGATCTCTTCGAGCTTTTCCTGCGAGCGGCGGCTGGCTTTTTTGATGCGCGGGCTCATGTAACGAATGAGCACGACGTAGCAGGGCATCACCGCCAGCGCCACCCAGGCGAGGCGCCATTCCAAATAAAAGAGAATGTAAATGACGATGAAGAGCGAGGCGCCGTCCATCCACACGTTGGTGAGGGCGCTGCCGACGAAATTTTGCGCGAGCGCCACGTCACTCATGAAGCGCGAGACGATGGCGCCGGAACGCTGCGCGGCGAAGAAGCTGTGCGACATGCGCTGGATGTGCAAATAAAAATCAAAGCGCAGGTCAAAGACCAGCCGGTGTCCGGCTCGCCCGGCGAGATTGCTGCGATAGAACGTCGCCACCGCGAGCAAAACGTAAATGACGAATATGGTGATGGCCGTGGCATTCAGCAAGCCGATCTTCCCGCTGCCGAGAATCGGCAAGGCCTCAACCAGGTGCGTCGTCCACCACGAGAAAATTCTGCTGGTCGCATCTTTTTTCGCGGTTGGGTTCGACGCGTCGACGAGAATATCATCGGTGAGGTATTTCAACGCCAGGGGAAAAACGAGCGGCAGGCAAAATTTGAGAATTCCCATTCCTGCCGCCCCGGCCACCAGCCAGCGATATGGCGTCACATACGCCAAAAACCGCCGGAGCGGCGAGCGACGCGCAACCAAAAATCAAACCATCCTTTCCTGTATCTATACAAGAGTTACAAAATGATGAAGCGCCAATCAAAATAAGCCGCAACGAAAAGAGAACTGCAACGAAAACCCCCAATTCATTTTAATGGCAAAATGATCAAAAGCTTTTCAATTATTTTGTCCTAAATAAGTTTGTCTATTTTTGATTATGTCAATTTGTTATTACGATCCGCAGCCGTTTGTTGATCTTGCCTTTGCTCTCGTGGCCGGTGATTTTGATGCGACCGACCTCGCGGGTGTTGGCGACGTGCGTGTCCCGCCCTGCGGGACTTGCAAGTCGAGGCCGACGATTTCCACCGTGCGCACTTGTTGAATACCTCCGGCAGCAGGTTGATTTTGGTGCGAATCAAATCCGAAATTTGAAACGCTTCCTCGCGCGGCAGAATGCGCACGCGAATCTCTCGCGCCGCCTCGATCTCGCGGTTGATGGCGGCCTCGACGCGCTCGGCAAAATCCGCGCTCATGGACTCCAGCTCGAAATCCATCCGCGCTTTCAGCGGCTCCATGTTTCCGCCGGTCACCAGCGCGCCCAAATCGCGCCAGATCACGCCGCACAAAATGTGCATCGCCGTGTGCGTGCGCATCAACGCATAACGCCGCTCCCAATCGAGTATGCCTTCGATTTCATCCCCCCGGCGTGAAGGCCGGGGCTGGTTCGAGATGGTGCAAAACCACGTCGCCTTTCTTTTCGACTTTGCTCAAAGCGAGGCTTTGGTTTTGCCAACGGATCAGGCTGGCCGCCACCGCCGGGATAAAAGGCGGTTTGCTCAAAAATGAGCACGCCGTCCTGCACCGCCAATACTTTCGCCGTAAACTGTTTGAGGTAACTGTCGGTTTGGTAAAGCAACTTGGTATTCATGTCGAAGTCTCTTCCAATTTACTGTGTCATTCTGAAAGAATCGCATAAGTTTAGCGATCTGAACCGGAGTGCAATGCTTCAGCATTGCCCCGCTGAGAGCGGGGCACTCCGAGCTCACTCGACTAAATTCATGCAAAGAATCTTTTTCCAAAATAACAGGCGTGCTGGATGCTAAAAAGCTCCCTACGGGCGTAGCCTTCCAGGATGACATAAAAAGTAAATCACTCGGGCTCTGTATTTTCCATGGACTGCAAAATCGCCGCCGCTGGCGCGCTGTGGTGATTCTCGGCCTCGCGTTGGCGTTTCAGCCAGTCGATGAACTCGTCAATCACCTCCGCGCGCCAGCCGCCGAGGGCGAGGTTATGATCGATGTACCCGAGCACGCAAGCGTAGCCGTTATCGGCGGCGCAAGAATCGAACAGCAACCGGCCTTTGGCCAGCAGCGCCTGGCGTTCTTTTTCGGCAAGCATAGTTATTAAAATATGAGATTTCGGCGGGAAAAGCAAGTGCTTCAAAAAAAATCCCCAGACTCACGAAGGAGCCTAGGGATTCTGAGGAGGAAGGAAAACGACGAAAGGAGACAACGCTTTACATCAAAATATATTTGTTATTTGGGGCGCGGAAACTGGCGTCTTCATCGCCGCCCGCCGCTGCCTCGCAGGTTCAATTATATATACCAAGCCCGGCGTTAAATTGTTCCATCTGAAAAATTTTTTTTGAAATTGCCATTGGCAAGGGTTTGCCGGTATAATAGTAGTTGTTAAAACAACCGTCCGCGCCGTTGGTTTTGCGCCTCTGAGATTTTGAGGTTGCCCAGGTTATTTAAAAATCGCCGGCCCGGACGATTGTTTTTTTATTTTGCGGCAAATTGACTTTTTGATTTTAAGGAACAAAACATGAATTTCCCTCGAGTTGAAAAACTTCCCGAGTATGTTTTCAATCAAGTCATTGCGTTGAAAACCACAGCGCAGGCGGCCGGCGAGGACATCCTCGACTTCGGCATGGGCAACCCGGATGGCCCGCCGCCGGCGCACGTCGTGAGCAAGCTGAACGAAGAAACCCAAAAGCCGGGCAACCATCGCTACTCGATGGCGCGCGGCATTCCGCTGCTGCGGCAGGCAATATGCGATTGGTACCAGCGGCGTTATCAGGTGGAACTCGATCCCGAAACCGAAGCCCTGGCCTGCATCGGCGTCAAGGAAGGCTTTTCGCATCTCATGCTGGCGATCTCCCGGCCGGACGAGCTGGTGTTGGCGCCCTCACCGACGTATCCGCTGCACCAATATTCGGTCATCATCGCCGGCGGCCGGGTGCATCCCGTCGAACTGGCGCCAGGCGTCGATTTTTTTCATAATCTCGAAGCGGCGGTGCGGCAAACGCATCCGCACGCCAGGTTCATGATATTGAGCTTCCCGCACAACCCGACAACCGAGGTGGTGGAGGCAGCGTTTTTTGAAAAAGTTATGGCGCTCGCCGCGGAGCACGATCTTTTGGTGATTCACGATTTTGCTTATGCCGATCTGGCGTTCGACGGCTACCGGCCGCCCTCGATTTTGCAGGCGCCGGGCGCGAAAGCGCGCGCGGTGGAGATGTTTTCGATTTCGAAGAGCTACAACCTCGCCGGCTGGCGTTTGGGATTCGTGGTGGGAAATTCGGCGGTGGTGCAGGCGCTGGCCAAGATCAAAAGCTACATGGATTACGGCATTTTTCAGCCGCTGCAGATTGCCGCAGCCACGGCGCTGACCGGGCCGCAAGATTGCGTGGCGAAGATCGTGGAAACTTACCGCCGCCGGCGCGACGTGCTATGCGACGAGCTGACCTTCGCGGGCTGGGAAATTCCGCGGCCCAAAGGCACGATGTTCGTCTGGGCGCGGATGCCGGAAAAGTATCAGAAAATTGGTTCGCTGGAGTTTGCAAAATTTCTTTTAAAAGAGGCGAAAGTGGCGGTTTCGCCGGGCGCCGGCTTTGGAGCTTTTGGCGAGGGTTACGTCCGCTTTGCGCTGATTGAGAACGAAGAACGCACGATGCAGGCGGTGAGAGCGATCAAGCGGATTTTGTGAAGAGGCTCTTGATGCAGATAAATCTATTGTGGGGGTTACGGATACTTGAGAGAAATATGCAGCGCAGAAATTAGAGCTTGATCGATTAAAGGCATTTTGCTTTGCACCAATTTTCCCAATCTCCGTGTGAGTAAACTTCGTTCGATTGTAGCAATCTTGTCTAAACGAATCACGGAATCAGTTTTCAACCCGGTTTGCTGAAAATCAGGCGCGCTTTTTTTAAGAATCACCATGCTTGGAGTTGGAGTGGGCGGTGTGTGCGTGCTTATAAAAGCCAAAATAACATCGCTCTGATCTGTATTTTCATTTAGCACCAGCGCAGGTCGAAGTTTTTGCATCGAGAGATCGGTGAAGGGAAACCAAGCTGAGACGATGTCTCCACGCTGCAATGGTGGACGGTTCATATTGGCTCCCCATCGGCCTCGGAATAAAGATCAGGTTCATCCTTTAGCCACTCGAACGCACCTCCGAACTGGGCAATTTGCGTCATTTCAGCAGCAGAAAGATCTTCACGAAATTCAACTGAGAGATCAGCCTGTTCTGGTGGCGCGGTGGGGGTAGCAGCGCGACGCCGCAGTTCCAGAAATTCATGTATGGGCAAAATGACCTCGACGACCTTGCCGGAGGCGTCGTAGACATATTTGCCGTTATAGAGGAGTAACATTTTTCACCTTTTTGTTGTTGATGAGGCATTATAGCAAAATAATTTGAAGAATGCAACAGAAAAGATGCTGAAGGCAACGGGCGGGGCAAAGTTGTCCTATTTTTTTCTTGCACTTTTCAACGCGTCTTATTAAAATTATGCTTGATGAAAGACTATCACATCAACATTTTTTAGCTGCGGGATTTATTCCGCAGCTTTTTCATTTCATCCCGCCCCAAACACCGCCAGCCGTCGCATTAGCCCCCGGCGCAAGGCCCACGTGTTCGCCTGCTGCGCGTGTCCCAGCCAGCTCATCAGCGACTGCCGAATCTCCGGCAGCGCGGTTTCCCGTCGCGCATATTTCTCCTGAAACCGGCGCATGCGCCGGGCAAAGCGCCGCACGTTTTCCCGCGCCAACAGTCGAAATCCCGGAAAAACGATTTGCCCCAAAAATCTCTGCCCGCGTTCCACCGGCCGAATCTGGCATTTCTCCCAATAAAGCTTGAGTCGATAATTGTTGTGATAATCTTGCAGGCGTGGCAACAATGACTGCAAATACGCCGGTGCATCGTCGAGAAACGCCGCATCGTCGACGTAGCGGAGGTAAAATCGGCAGCGCAACGTTTCTTTGACGAAATGGTCGAAGGGATTGAGATAGACGTTGGCAAAAAATTGGCTGGTTAAATTGCCGATGGGCAGGCCGCGCCGCCGCTCGAAAGGCGTGAACAGGTCGTCGCCGGGGAAATACCAGTTGGTTTCCACCTGCGGGTTGCTGCCGTCAATAATCGTGTCGATGAGCCAGAGCGTTTCTGCGTCGGCGATGACGCGGCGAATCTCGTGTTTCAAAATTTCGAGATCGATGCTGGGGAAATACTGGCGCAGGTCGCATTTTAAAACGTATTTGGCGCAACGCATGAATTTTTGCAGGCGACGAATAGCGGCGTGCGTGCCTTTGCCGGCTTGGTTGGCGGCGAGAAGAAGATTTTCAAACGAGCAAATTGGGGCGTAGAGATTTTTGTGGGTTTTCATGAGGCCACCTGTAAAGTCGGACTTGCGCACGAGGATTTGTAAAAAATTGGCGACCCTCCTGCGCAAGTCCGACTTTGCCCATCTTTCGGACGCGGCAGCGCTTTCGATCCCGTCCCGCCAAGGGCGGGAGGCTACTCACGCCGCCATGCCCTCACCGGCCATGCCGGTTGAGCGGCCGGCGCGGCCGGGCTTTGTTTGAGTGCCACTCGCTTTTCAAGCGGCCCTGCCGGAGGGAGCCTTGTCATGTTCCGGCGCCAGCCGCCAGTCCGTAAACGAGCGGCATTGGCGGGCCGAAACTCGGCGATGGAACGTGATTCGGCGGACACCACGACGCGAAAACCCCTATTGTTGTTCCTGTTGTTGGGGTTGTTCCTGTTGCGACGCGCCCCGCGCTTTCGGCCCCACCCCGTTTTTCAATTTAAAATCATGTGAAAATGAATCGGGATTTCATCGTAGCCCTGACCCTTTGTGAGTCACTGTTGATACGCACAATTCGCAACTTCTCGTTTTTTAACAGCGGCCCACAAGGGGCCGGGACTACTTTTGGCCGCTCTGTTGCTTCAACCAACCGCCGAGCATTCTGCCGATTTCGTCGAGGCTGTTGGCGGCAAATTCATACGAATTCGTGTTGATGAATTTTTGGTCGTGGCTCAAGCGGATCAGCAGCCGCACTTTGACCAACTCCTCGTCCGCGGCTTGCAAAAGCGGCAGCTTGATTTTGCGATAATTGGCAACAACCAGATGCTCGAGAAAATCCAGAAAGTGATTCTCCAGCCGCACGGCGATTGAAAACCGGTGGCTCTTGGGAAATTTGTTGGTGTGTCCCATCAGCCATGTGCAAAAGTCATAGCTTTTTTGGATAACTTTGAATTCTTCGGCCATGATTCGTCTTCGAATTTTCAAAAAATTTTCGAGGTAAAAGCAACAGCTTTTCAGATGATCAGGTGTCAGATGATCAGATTATCAAGACTCGGCGGACACCACGACGCGAAAACCCCCATCGAGGCTCCCGCTGCCGGGGTCGAGCCCGAGGCGACGCGCCCCGCGCAGATAATCGGCATCTTCCCACCATGACCCGCCACGAAGAACACGCCAATTTCCAGTTTCCAGGCCACGCGGATTCTTAACTACCTTCCACTTTTTCTCGCAGTCGGCATAATATTTTTCCCCGTACCAATCCGAGCACCATTCCCACACGTTGCCGGCCAAATCGCAAATACCTTCCGGCGTGACGTCCTGCGAAAAACTTCCAACGGCAGTCGTGCGGTTAATGGTTTTTCCGTAATTGGCGTGCTCAATGGTCGGCTCGGCATTGCCCCATGAATACTTGCGACCCTCACTTCCCCGCGCTGCAAATTCCCACTCCGCCTCGGTCGGCAATCGCACGATTTCTTTCCCTGGCCTGCTCAGGAACCCTGGCAGGGCAGGCTTGCCTTTTGCTGTTTGCTTTTTGCTCTTTGTTTCTTGCTCAGTCAACCAGTTGCAAAAGGCCTCCGCCTCAAACCACGAAACGCCGACTACTGGTTGGTTGGGCAAATTGAAATCGTCGTTGCCCCAATAGCGCGGCTGCTCCCATTTCTCATCTTGTCGATATTCCCAACCTTTTTCGCTCCACCACTTTTTTTCCTGATACCCACCGGCGTTCACAAATTCGGCAAACTGGGCGTTAGTGACAAGATACTTACTGATTTTAAACGGGGAAAGTTCAACGTCGTGCGCCGGCTTTTCATCACTCCCGCCCTTGTCATCCCCCATCTTAAAACGTCCGCCGGGCAATTCTACCCAAACCGGCGGCAAGCTGCAAACGCCATCGCGCGGATCGCCAAGCTTGGCGAGGGCGAAACCGGCATCAGCACGCTCGCGGGCGGGCAACAGGCCTTTTGCAATGATCGTTACCAGACGGTGTTTTAAACGTTCCAGAAATTCCTCGCCGCCGCCGGCGCTGTGATCTTCGCGAATGCGGGCTTCGCCGATTTCCACGGCAAAATACGCCGCCCACACCACGCCGCGCCACGCCGTCACGTTGGCCAAATCTGGCTCTTCTTTCGGGCAGAGAAAATACACCGCATCCAGCGCCGGGCCTTCGTTGCCGTCGTTGTGCAAAAGCTCTTCCACGCCGAGCTGCGCTGTCAGCCGCCAGTAATCGCCCTGCGGCAACAGCTCCAACAATTTGCGCTTGAAATCGCGGCTGCGTTTGGCGAGATAGCAGCCGGCAAAATATTCCTGAAACGTGCGGTGCGGAAAAGCGTAGACGTTGCCCTGCGCGCCGCCGCGGCCGATCAGCAAACCGGCGGTTTGATCCACGAAGCTGAGAAAGCGGCTGGCCGCCACGAGCGGCTCCGGCGCTTCGGCAAAATTGCTTTGCAAAATGCGCAACGCTTCGGCCTCGGGAATATCCGCGGCCTCGCTGCCGCGCTCCGCCTGCTGCGCCGAGTACGCCAGCTCCCAAATCGCCTGATCGATTTTCTTGTCGTACTTCAAGCCGATCTCGTCGAACAGGGAAATCTTGCCGGCCTTTTCTTCCTGCCAGCGCCGCAGCAGAAGCTCGCCGGCTTTTTGGTAAAGCTTCACGCGCTGCCGGGGCAATTCCACATTGTTGGCGTGGACGTTGGCAATGGTGGTGAGCAGCAGCGGATTGCGCACGAGGCTTTGCGACAAGCGCTGGGTCGCGCTGTTCAAATCCGTTTTCTTTTCGGCGGCGCGGTCGGGGGTAAATTGCTCGATCTGCACGAGCGCGTCGTACCAGCGCTCGATGAACGCGGCCACTTGCTTGTCGTCGAACGGCGCGAGGGTGACGGTTTTAAAATTTTGCAAACAGGCGCTGCCTTCGTAGGAGCGAATGCGGCAGGTGAGGAGAAAGCGGTTGCGGGGATTGGCGGCGCCAAAGGCTTCCACGGCGCACCGCACCAAAGCGCGCTGGCCCGGCGGGGTTTCATCGAGGCCGTCAAAGACGACGAGGCCGCGGCCGTCGTTGATCGCCTGCCGCAGCGCCGGCGCAAAATCCGCTGCTTCGTAATCGGCGAGATGCCCGGCAATGTGCTCGTAGACGATCCGGCTCAATTCGCGTTGGCGGTCTTCGTGGCCTTTTTGCAAACAAGCGCCGGCATTTTGCTTGTCGAGCGTGACCGCCAGCTCGCGCAGGAGAATGCGCACCGGCAGCAACGGCCCGTGCGGCCATCCTGCGGGCAACTCGTTCGCTGAATTGAGCAGCTTGGCGGCAAGCGCAGCCATCAAATGATTGACAAAGGAGCTTTTGCCGGAACCGGGATCGCCGAGAATCACCAGCGCATTGTGCCGGGTTGCAGCTTCGAGCGCGGTGAGTGGCCGCACTTCTTCGCGCTGCCGCACGGTTTCGTGAGATTCCATGGTTACCGGCTTGCCGGTTTTGTCGACATGGTCGGTGGTGTTCAAGCCGATATAAACCTGGCTGAGGGTGAGGCGGGCGCTGCTGTGGCGGTCGCGCTCTTCGGCAATGGCGGCGAGGGGCAGCAGATTGCAATAGTTTTGGAGTTTTTCGAGATAGCGGCGCTGCAGAGTCTCAGTGCTTTCACGCGGGGCCGCCGGCACAACAGGAGGCGGAGAGAGCGGCACCGGCGCCGGGGTTTGGACGCTGTATTCATACAAAAGCTTCGTCAAGTCTTGTCGCACGCACCGCTCAAACTCGTTCGCGTCTTGAAAGGTGTGATAAAGTCCGGGGTGCTGTTTGTCCGCCTCAAATTTCTTGAAAAAGGCTTTGACGCGTTTATGCTGATCCGGTTCGATGTCGTCGAGACGCTCGGGCAAGCGCGTGCAGCGGTAGAACAAGATCTGCGGGCGCTGATGCTGCTGCCACGAATGATACGCCAGCGAAAACTCTTCTTCCGTGCCGGAGGTGTAGTCTTCGCCGGTTTGCGGATTTTTGGCGCCGGTTGAACTGCCAAAGCGCAGCCACAGGATGCCGATGAAAAGATCCCAACTTGTAACCGGCAGTTGCTTGAGGATGGCCTCTTCCGGCCGGCCCATTAACGGCGCCACGTGCGTACGCCAATCGAGCACTTCGAGGGTCAAACCCAATTGATCGGCGACATTGCCGGTACGATTAAGCTCGGCAACAACGGCGTGTACGCGGTCACGCTCCGCAATAACATCGCCCGGCGAGGCGACGAAAATTCGCAGCTTTTTGTAGTTTTGGGCAACACTCATGATTTTACCCCGTCGTTCGGTTCATGCTACAATCTAACCAAACTTATGCCATGTTTCAAGTTTTTTGTTTTTTTGACAGGATAGCAGGATCGACTTGATTTTTTGTATGAATTTAGCCAAGTGAACTCGGAGTGCCCCGCTCTTAGCGGGGCACTGCTGAAGCATTGCACTCCGGTTCTGATCGCTAAACTCATGCGATTTTTTAAAGTCCTGTAAATCCTGTAATCTCGTCAAAAAGCAACTTTGGGGAATTGCACCCGATTGAAACAAGAGTCCTCCGAAATGACATCCCTATCCACCCTGTAACAAAACACACCGTTTTGCGCCAGCCCGCCACGCGCGACTGCAACAAAACATTCCTACCTGAATGATCTAAAAAATTTGACGCCGGTTAAAAGCACACGAGTGGCTCGCGCAAATGAATGAATTATCAAAAATTAAACCGCGAGTTTTTCGCTCGCCGGCTAAGCCCAACGCCATGGCATGGCGTTTGTGTAAATGCAACCCAGTTGTCGTGACGCAAAATTCAGATAATGCCATTTTAGAATATGAGATCGCATCAAATTACAGTCAAAATACATTTCATTGTTTTGGCGCTTTTGTTCATTCTGCTCGGCGGCTGCAGCAGCGGCGGGAAAATGGTGATCCCTTTGCATCCCGCTGCGGTCCCGCCCAAAACGGAATATCGTATCGCCCCGGGTGACAACCTGATCATCAAGCTCTATTATCACCCCGAACTGAACACCGAAGTTTGGGTGCGGCCCGATGGCTTTATTTCGCTCGAGCTGGTCGGTGAAATCAACGTGGCCGGGCAATCTCCGGGGACGCTGGATTCCATTCTCGAGAGCAAATACGGCCGCAAGCTGATCAACCCCGAGGTGGCGGTGATCGTCAAAAATTCCGCGACGCTCAAAGTGTTCGTCGGCGGCGAGGTGCAAGCGCCGGGACTCGTGTCGATTGACGGCGGCATGACGCTCATGGGCGCGATCTTTCAGAGCGGCGGTTTCAAAGCCTCGGCGAAGCTTTCGCAAATCGTTGTGCTGCGCAAAGACGTGCGCACCGGCCGCCCGCTCACCATGGCCTTCGATCTGCGCGGCGCTTTGCGCGGCCGGCTTCCGGAAGCGAACGTCGAGCTGCAGCCTTTCGACGTGATCTACGTGCCGAAATCCGGCATTGCCAAGGCCAATCAATTTATGGATGATTTCGTCGAAGGCCTGTTGCCGGTGAGCACGCTTTCGGGTTTTGCCTGGGTGTATGCTTTGGTAAAATGAGTAGTGAAGTCGGACTTTCGCGCGAGAATTTCTGCAAATTCCAAGGCCTCGCAGCGAAAGTCCGACTTCGCTGGAAATTTTGGAGAATCACATGCTGGTACACAGCTCGAATCTTTTAAGCTTGCGCGATGGATTGCAAGCGATCTTCCGGCGCCGCAAGCTCGTATCGCTCCTTTTTATCTTGACGGTGGTTCCGGTGGCCGTCGCCACGTTCACGGCCGAGAAAATTTATCGCGCCACCGCCAAAGTCCTCGTCCGGCGTGAAGACCGCCCCGGCGCGTTGAATCCTTATTTCACGCGTTTGGATCAGGAAGAAGACATCCGGTCGGAGCTGGAAATTGCCACCAGCAATCCGGTGCTCGAAAGGTTGCTGCGCGCGGCCCTGGTGCAGAATCAACTGATCAATGATATTGCGCCGGAGTTGTATCACCGTTTCCGCTTACAACGTCGAGGTGCGCAGCGGCGGCAAAGCCGAGAATTTTTTGTCGGAGCGCATCGACGAAACGAGAGCGCGCCTCGACAGCTTGGAGAAAGCGCTCTACGCCTATCGCGCCGCCACCGGCATGGTGGGGAATGACCGGCAGGAAGCCATGATGTATGAAAAATACCGCTCCGTCGATCAACAACTGGCGCAATTGCGCGAAAAAGCCGAGGTGCTCACGGGCAAAGTCGCACGGCTGCGGCAAGTGCGCGCGTCGGGCGATTCGCTCGTCATTCCGAACGTGGAGATGGATGCGCATCCCTCGGTGCGAATGCTGTACACCAAGCTGACCGAGCTGCGGCTGCAGCGCAATGCGCTGGGAGAAAAATACAAACCGGAACATCGGGTGGTGCTCGATCTGAGCAAACAAATTCGTGGCGTGCAGATGGAACTGATGGGGGAAGTCGATCGCCTGCTGGCCCTCGAGGATGAGCGCCTGAGCTCGTTGCGCCACGAAGAACGGGTGTTGTCCAAAATGGTGACCGCTGCGAAAGGGGATATCAAATCGTTGCCGGCGAAAGAGCGCGTGCTGAACGAATTGGCGCTGGCGATTGAAAATACCCGCAAAATTTACTCGCTGCTCGTCATGCGCCGCGAAGAAATGAGCGTGGAAAAAGCCACGGATCGCCGGCTGTCGCGCATCACCATCATCAGCCCGGCCGGCGTGCCTTATGAACCGATAAGCCCGCGCCCGGGCCGCAATATGGGCTTGGGCCTGCTGCTCGGCATCTTGGCCGGTCTCGCCGGCGGATTGATGCGAGAATTTTATGACGGCACTTTTAAAGCGCCGCACGAAGTTGCCGCGGCGTTGGGCGTTCCCGTGCTTGGAACGATTTCCGTCGGAACCAGGCGGTCGAATGAGCTGAAACGAAGCGCGCGGCACGGGGGCCAATATCGCCAACGGTCCAACGTGAAGAATTCCGGGCCGTATGATCGGGTCGACCTGCAATCTTCCGGCGCCCCGAAAAATTCCACCGACGAGAACGATTTGCTGCGCCGCAAGTTCGAGCAAAGCTCCTTCTAAACCGGGATGTGATTATGATCGACGCTAAGCAGACCGCCAAGGGCCAAGCCAAAAGCCAGGCCCACACCGGCAACGGCAAGGTATTTCGCGATGAATATGTTCGCGAGGCGCCGTCATCGAGCAAGGCCGAGACTTCGGATTTTACCTCGTTTCAGACCTGGGCGGAAAGCGCTTTGCGGCACGGCCAGCAGCAGAACAAAACGACCGCTCTGACGCTGGCCGATCCGGCTTTTGCTTTTCGCGGCATGACTCTTCCCAAGGCGGAGATTGAAAAGCTGCGCGGTGAAATTCTCATGCTGCACCAACAACACGGCACGCTGAGTCTCGGATTTGCCAGCGCGCAACGGGGCGAGGGCACTTCGACGATTCTTGCCAATCTGGCACTGGCGTTGAGGAAAAATAATTTACGCGTGCTGCTGGTGGATTTGAATCTGGTTCACCCCAATCTGCCGCGGCTCTTTTCTCTCGCTGATGCGCCCGGGTTGAGCGATCTCATCGAAGGCAAGATCGGCCTGCGCGAAGTGGTGCGCGTCGTCAAGTCGAACAAGGTTTTTTTGTTGCCGCTCGGCAAGCCGCGGCGCCCCGCCGGCTTGGATTTGGCGAATGCGATTTGGGCCATCAACATCGCGGCTAAAAATGCGAAGTATTTCGATCTCATTTTGTTTGATTTGCCGCCGTTGAACGAATTTCCGCAAGCGCTCTACGCCGCTCGCCAAACCGACGGCGTCATCCAGATCGTGCAAGCGGAGCGCACCCGCGTCGAAGTGGTGCGGTCGCTCAAAGCCAAGCTCGATCAAATGGGCATTCAACACTTCGGCGTCATTTTGAATCAGCGCCGGTTTCACATTCCCCAGCTTATTTACGAAAACTTATAAACCACCGTCCGGACGCTTTTGCACGGATTTTCTTGAAGTTCTTGGATTTTTTCAAGCTCGCAAAACGCCGCCTACAGCCGTAGGCGTCCGGACGGTAATTTAGATCCGTAAACCACAACGCGAACGAGCCTGCCCTGCCAATGCTCTAAGCAGGCCAGGGCCGCAACCAAAAAAACTTAACAAGAGAAAACAGAGCAAACAGAGAAAGCAATGATTGGAAAATTCTCTTTAGTTTTTTAATCTCTGTTTGCTCTGTTTTCTCCGTGTTAAAAATCTTTGCTTTTTTTGCACACATTTTACTTCTTAGAGACCAAGGAGAAAGTTTTATGAAAGTCGTCATCCTCGCAGGAGCGGGAGGAACGAGATTGCTGCCGCTGACGCAAGTCACCCCGAAGCCCTTGTTGCCGGTGGCGAACATGCCGCTCGCGCTGCATCTCGTCAATCATCTGAGACACTGCGGTTTCACCGATTTGATTTTTTGCGTGAGCCGTGAAAGCACTGCGTTGATGGAAGTTTTGGGCAACGGCGATCCGTGGGACGTGGTCATTCGCTACGCCGTGGAAGATCGCCCTTCCGGCACCGCCGGCGCGTTGAGCCAACTCGCTTCCATCCTGGCGGATGAGCCTTTCATCGTCATGGCTGCAACGTGCTATTCGATTTCAATCTGCGGGATTTGGTGAAGCAGCATATCCGCTCGCGCGCCGACGCCACCGTGCTGGTTTCCAAGCTGCCGCTGGTTTATGACGCCGGCCGCAGCGAAGTCGTCGAGGTCTCCGAGAACGGCGGCATCGCGCGCATTTACCGCAATAACGGCGTCATTCAGGAAACGCGGTTCTTTCCCGTCGGCATCTATTGCTTTCAACCGTCGGTGTTTAAATTCTTTCACAAAGGCGAAAGCTTTCTCGACCTCAAAGAGCAATTGCTGCCGCGCCTGATGGAGGCCGGCCAAAACGTCGCCGCGCATCAATTGCCGGGCGAGTGGCAGTATCTTTTCAATCTTGAAGACTACGTGAAAATGAATGAAGCGGTGCTGTCGGGCCGTCTCGGCAACATTTCGTATCCGCAACAGATTTCTCCGAACGTTTGGGCCGGCCAAAACGTTCGCATCGGCAGCCGCGTCAATCTCATCCCGCCGGTGATCATCGGCGATAACACCGTCATCGACGACGACGTTCAAATCGTCGGGCCAACGACGATCGGCGCGGATTGCTTTGTCGGTAAAGGCGCCGTGCTGCGCGAGTGTACGCTGTGGAATCGCTGCCGCGTGGCCGAAGGAAGCTGGGTCGAGCGCACGGTGATCACCCGCGACGGCACCGTCGGCCCGCGACAGCGCCTGCAAGGCGCCGTGGTGGTGAATGATCAACTGCAGTACGCGGCCGTGAATCTGCTCGAGAAAAATTACAACATTACCACCATCGCCTCCTCCACACCCGTGCCGGCGTTGCCCGGGCAGCGCCGGCACCGGCTCTTCGATTTCAGCAAGAGGAGCATCGACATTGCCTTTTCGCTCGTTCTGATCGTGCTCTTGATGCCGGTGATCGGCGCCATCGCCGCCGCCATCAAAATGGACAGTCCCGGTCCGGTGTTTTTCCGGCAGCGGCGCTGCGGCTTGGGCGGCCGTGAATTTTTGATGTTCAAATTCCGCTCGATGGTGCAGGATGCCGCGCAACGCCAGGATCAACTGAAGCATTTGAATCAGCTCGACGGGCCGATCTTCAAAATTGAAAACGACCCGCGTCTCACGCGCGCCGGAAAAATTCTCCGCAAGCTGAGCCTCGACGAGATTCCGCAATTGTTCAACATTCTGAAAGGTGAAATGAGTTTCGTCGGGCCGCGGCCGCTGGCGCGCAAAGAACTCAAATACGACCCCTCGTGGTCGGAAACCAGATTGCAAGTGAAGCCCGGCCTCACCGGTCTCTGGCAAATCAGCGGCCGCAGCGATACTTCATTTCGCGATTGGGTCGCCATGGACAAGTATTACGCCATGCACCAAAGTCTGGCGTTGGATCTGAAAATTTTGTTTAAAACCCCGTTCAATGTGCTGCTCGGCTCCGGCGCATACTAAAGCCCGGGATTGATGGATCGATGGAGTGTTGGAGTAATGGATTGTTGGATTGTTGGATTGATGGAGTGTTGGAGTGATGGAGTGTTGGAGTGTTGGAGTGCTAAAGTATGAGTCATTACGAGCATCATAAGTTAGCGATTGTGATTTACAGCGTTTCGGCCCGAAGGGACAAAATGAGAATAGCCCAGAGATTTTATCTCTGGGAAATATGGCATAACACCGTTTCCCAGTCCCGCAAGGCTACGCCCGTAGGGGACGATTGAAAATAGCCGTTTGAAATATCACGACCACCACATTCTCATTCGTCCCTTGCGGGACTGGTGAGGTAATCATGGGTGAGGTTTCCCCGCGATCAATCGCGGGGCTATTGTCGTCTGTCCCTTCGGGACAAGATTTTGGCAAATCGTTCGCGTAATAGCTGGACACCGCTTACTGATCACTGCTTACTGCTTTCCGGCCATGTCCGTTCACATCACCATCGGCATTCCGCCAAGAACGCCTCGCCTCATCGTCGTGGCGGGACTTCTCTTCGCCTATGCGCTTGTCGCCTACAAGCTGACGAGCCTGCCGAATAATTGGCTTGGCGTCATGGTCGTGCTCCTCGTGGGCGTGATTGCAGTCTTGTGGGTCGGGCAAAGACACCTCTTGCTGTTGAGCGCATTGGTGGTCGCCATCCCCCTCGTTGGTTTTGATTTCAGCCTGTATTTCAACGAAAAGCTCGGCGGCGATTATCGCATCGCGGCCAGCCTGTTGGATTTTTCCCTCATCGCATTGTGGCTGGAATACTGGCTCACCACGCCGCGCGCCGAGCGGCGGTTGCTTCGGCCCGCCGCGTTGAAATGGCTGATGGCCGGCTTGTATTTGTTGGCGCTGCTGTCGCTTAATTTTGCCAAAGAGAGCAGCCTCACGTTTTTTGAAATCATCCGCCTGACGCGCATGATGGCGCTGGCCTGGATTGTCGCGAAATGCGTGAACAGCGAGGCCGCGCTGAAACGCGTCGTCGTCGTCTTGTTCGCGATGACGATCATGGAAGGTTTTTTGGCTTATGCGCAAAAATTAGCGGGCGGGCAGTTGGGCATCACGCTCATCGGCGAACCCGATAAGGCGATGACGCAGGAGCTTAACACCGGCGATACGGCGATACGCGCCAGCGGCACGTTCGGGCATACCAATCAATTCGCGCGTTTTCTCGGCCTGGTGCTGCCCATCGCCTTGGCCATTTCGATTGCGGCGCAGAACAAGCGCTATCGCCTGTTTGCCGGCCTCACCTTGCTCATCGGCGGCGGCGCTTTGATCGCCACGCTGACGCGCGCGGCTTGGATCGGCGTCACCATCGGCGGCGCGATCGTGTTCATTTCCATGATCATGCGGCCGGCGCTGCGGGAAAAAGCCGTGCGCGGCCTCAAACTCGTTCTCGTGATGGGCGCCGCGTTCATTCTCATCAACCTCGGCACTTTCATCGCGCGCTTTACCAGCGAGGACGAAGGCTCATTTGCAACGCGCGAGCCGATGGCACGCATTGCCATGAAGATCATTCAAGATCACCCCTGGGGAATCGGCTTCGGCAATTACCGCCTCTGGCTGCCGAGCTACGGCGACCCGGCCGTGCCCTTCACTTTTCAAGCCAAAGTTCATAATGTGTATTTGTTGATTGCTGCGGAATTAGGTATCGCCAGTTTGATGGTGTTTTTGTGTATTTTGGTCGTGGTGTTTCGTCATAGTCTGTTGCTCTCAAAGCATGCCCCCACCGAGTTGGCGATGGTGGCGGTCGGCATCGCCGGCGGCCTGGTGGCTTTCGCCATTCACGGCCTGGTGGATTACGAAGAAATCGCCCGCATTCCGATTTTGTGGTTTCACGCCGGCTTGGTTGGCGCGATCACGAGATTGACGCAGGATTCAAATAATATGATAGGCGGCTCCTTAATAAAAATTTCACCACCGGAGAAAAATTCACTTGTCCGCTAAAATTTTAAAAAATGCTTCGTCCCTGCTTTTGGTGCAAATTCTCAATCCGTTGCTCGGCATGGCCTTCGTCGTGACATTGGCGCGAATCGATGGCGCCGCCGGCCTGGGCGTCTACACCTTCGCGATTTCAATCGTCACGATCTTCGAGAACATCGCCGGCCTCGGCCTCCGCGAGTACATCATTTGCGAGATCGGCAAAAACCCGGCGCAATGGCGCGCTCTGCTCAACAGCACGATGGCAGTAGGCGGCGCGGCGGCGCTTTGGCGCAAGCGGCCATGTTGATTTTTGCAAAAATTGTGGGCTACGATGCCGAGACCATCAACGGGTTGTTCATCCTCAGCTTCTCGTTGCTGCCTTCTGTTGTGCTCTACATTTCGGTTTCTTTCCTTTATTCTTTTGACCGAATGGCTGTGGCCAGCATGACGTTCCTCGTCGAGACGCTGGTGCGCACGGTTCTCGGATTAGCCATTATCATTCTCGGCCTCGGCATGAGCTGGCTGCTGGCGAGCTTCGCGCTGAGCCGCGTGGTCTCGGCAGCGATGTCGTGGTGGGCGCAAACCAAGCATCTTGGCAAACCCAGCCGGGCCTGGGATCGCGAGGTCTTTCGCAATTTATTGAAAACCGCGCCGACTTTTGCAGCGATGGCGATTCTGGCCACCGTCTACTGGAGGCTGAACATCATCATGCTCTCCAAGCTGTGCGACGCCGAAGCCATCGGCCATTACAGCGCCGGTTATCGGCTCATGGATCTTATCGCCTTTGCCGGCAGCAGTATTTTGACCGCCACTTATCCGACCATGTCGCGCCTGTTTCACCACTGGCGCCAGGATTTCAAATTGCTTGTCGACAAAGGCATCCAATACACGATTGCCGGCTATCTGCCCATGGCGGTCGCCGTCCATGAGTTGAGTCCGAAGATCATCGCACTTTTCTTCGGCGAGAAATTCGGCGCTGCCGTCGACGGATTGCGTCTCCTGACGTGGGTGACGCTGCCGTTGACGCTGGCCAATCTTTTCGCCAATAGTTTGGTCATCGCCGGCCGCCAGGATCTCGATCTGCGCGTCAATACCTGTCGCTTGATTGGGAACGTCGTGTTGAGTTATGTTCTGATTGCTAAAATGGGAATGCTCGGCGCCTGTTGGGCCACGCTCGTTTCCATCATCGCCTCGGTCATTTTGCAAATTTACTATTTGCGCGAAATCGCGCCGCCAACCTTGTCATTGCCCAATGTTCTAAAGCCTTGCATCGCGGCGATGGCGATGCTGTTGGGCTTGAAGCTCACCGGCGCGTGGCCGTTGATCGCGCAAGTGCTGATCGCCACCGGAATTTATTTGGCCGCATTCCTGGCGCTAAAACCGTTCGACGGCGAAGATCGCCGCATGTTGGATTGTTTGGGACAAGCAACAACAGGGTAATGTGATTTTTACTGATGCTGCAACAAAGGCCTCCCACTGAAATCCGCCAAAAAACACCGAGAGTCGCCGAGTTATTTTTTAATCCTTTCGGCGATTCTCAGTGACTTCGGTGATCATCAGCGGGGAAAACGCTTTTAGGTTAATTTGGCAGGATAGTTTATTGAGTTGTTACTTCACAGGAACGTGGTTCCCCGGAGAAACGATATGGAAACCTCTCCCAAAGTGTCTTTCGTCATTATCGGCCGCAATGAAGAAAAACATTTGGCGGCCTGCATCAACTCGATCGTGCAAGTCAACTACCCGCAAGAGCAGAAGGAAATCATTTATGTGGACAACAACTCCACCGACTATTCGCTCGATGTCGCGCGCCAGTTTCCGATCACAATCGTCGCGCTCGATCAGCAGCCTTCCACGCCGGGTCTGGCCAGAAACGCCGGCCTGCGAGTGGCATCCGGTGACTATGTGCATTTTGCCGATGGCGACATGACGGTTGACCCCGAATGGCTGAATGCCGCTTTGCCGGTTTTTGCAGATGAGCGTGTGGCCGCGGTGGTGGGACGTTTGCAAGAAGTCCATCCGCAAAAGAGTCTATTCAACAGATTTTTCGATCTTGGTTGGAAAGTCGCGCCCATCGGCGAGATCGGCGAGCCGGGCGGCGGTGGCATGTTTCGCACTTCGATCTTGCGCGAAATGGACGGATACGATGACACCTTGTTCGGCGCCGAGGAAATTGATCTCGGTTATCGCTTGCGCCAACGCCGCCTCAAAATCATCCGCGTGCCGCATCTGATGGCGCGCCACGACATGGACATGAAATCTCTCGGCCATTTTTGGCGGCGCGGCGTGCGGGATGGTTATTATGAAATGGAGATGATTGCGCGCTATTTCAACTGGTCTTGGCCTCTGCCGCAGAATTATATTTGGAAGATGAACCTGCAAATCGTGGCGTTTGTCGCGTTGTTGGTCATGCTGCTTCGCCATCCCCAGCCCGCGCTGTGGGCAGCCGCGCTGGGTTTGCCGGCGCTCTTTGTTATGAAAAAAGCCCGCTATTATTATCGCGCCACCGGCGAGCGCAAAACGAGCTGGCTCGCCGCGTTTTTCAATTACTTCAACATGCTTCCGATCACCTGGGGAGAACTGCGGTTTTGGCGAACCAGAGTCGCGCGCTGGTGGAAAAAATTTTCAAAAAAGCCGGCTGCACGGTTTCCTCGATTCAGCACTTGATGGCGAGTTGCAGCATGCAAAGCAGGAAGCTTGGGGCAAAACGGGGGTCGAGCAGACGCAGATCGTTAAATCAAATCTGACAAGCCAGGTTTATTCCGAATCAAGCCACGGCGAAATCCGTCAACTGCCTTCTTCGCGGCAAATAAAATCCCAAGACGATTTTGTCCTTCGGAATGCCGGCCTCGACAAGTTCTGTGGCGATACCCGCTTCGGTGCCATCGTGTTGAACCCAAATTTTGTCTCCCACCAAATCGAGGTGAATCACGCTGCCGTGAATGCGCTCGTTGCCTTTCCAGCCGACGTGGACAAGCTCGTAATGATCACGCGCTTCGTCAAAAACGGTTTCAATCTGAATATCGCCGTGAGCCGGCTTAAATTGCGCATACTCGGCAATTATTCGCTTGATGATTTCACGATACTTTTCTCTCATATCCATTTGACGATCACCTCCGCAATATCGTTAAAAACGATGATTTTTAGGTCGTGCTCGGCCTTTATGAATTGTCCCAAAGGTTCACTGAAAATGCCACGATAAACATCATCAGTGACTGCCAAATGCAATACCCGTTCGGGTTCATCCTGTTTAAGCAAGCTTCGGTAAAGTATATACTGCCCCAACGCATTTTCAAGATTAATCATTTCTGACGGTCCGCGGAAGCTTTTGACTTCCACAGCGATTTTGTGTCCCCCTTTTTCTGCCGCCATCGGCAGCTCGGCACCAATATCAACGTAGGCATTGCGTTTGCCAAAGGATAAGATGAACGGATCATGAGTGATTATCCATCCATCTTTGATTAAGGCATTCTTGCATGCATCGTGATAAATATCTTTTTGAGCCATGCTGTTGCTCCGAAAGAATCAATGCGCGGCCGAGAACTCGTCTGGAAAAACATTTTAAAGAAATACTGTATTAAATATAAGCAGGTTGTGCAAGATAATCAAGGGTAAATTAGTGTTTGTGGTTGGTGGGGGGTACTTTTGCGACACCGCGGTTAAAATTCTTAAAAACCATACAGCGAAAGTCTGTCACCTACGTTCGAGCGCATCATTTTATTCCAATCACCTCCCCGCCAGTGCAGACATATTGCAAAGAAACGTTACGCCTCAAGACCCTGTCAATCTCCTGCTCCATTTCTTCTCGCTTTGGTCTCGCAGTAACTCAATAAATTCAATACTCCTTTCGCGCGCGACCACTCCGTTTTTTTGGCATTCCCCTTGCTTTAAGCTGGTGCAGAACAAAACGTCTCGTCACGATATTGTTTTGGTCGTGACATGAAAAAAAGTTGTATTAAATAAACCAACTTCGACTGCGAGAGAGAGTATGCCTGGAATTTTAGGAATCGTTCAACCCGGAATGCGGCCGGAGGTCGAAACCCGCTTGGTGCAAAACATGCTCGAGCCGTTAATTCATTTTCCCTGGTATCGCTGCACGAAAGAGCATTGGCAGGGCGCGACACTCGGCATCGTGAGCCTGGGCACGTTGACGCGAACGCCGCGCTGTCTAATCAGCGAAGATGAGCGCTATCTGCTCGCCTTCGAAGGCGAGCTTTACAACACCGCCGAGCTGCAACAGGAATTAGGGCCGGCAGGCATACAAAATAATTCGGCCGAGGCGCAAGCCGCCGTCGTTTTGCGCGCCATGAGGCGCTGGGGCACCGAGGCGTTGGATCGATTCAACGGCCTTTTTCAAATCGCCTTCTGGGACGCCCACGAGCAGGAGCTTATCGTGAGCTGCGATCGCGGCGGGTTGCGGCCGATCTACTTTTCGCATGGCCGGGAAAAATTCGCTTTTGCGCCGGAGGTCAAGGCGCTGCTGGCGTTGCCTTGGATTTCCCGCGAGATCGATGCGTATGGCATTCTGAGTTTCTTGCGCCACGGCTTGCCGCTCGGCCATCACACTTTCTTTCAAGAAGTACAGCTTCTGCCCCCGGGCTCGTTCGCAGTTTTCCGGCGCGGGCAATTGCAAATTCGGCGGTACTGGCAAATGAATTTCCAGGAGAAATCGCCGTTCGGCGAAAAAGAAATGCAGCAACGATTTACGGAGACCTGGATGCAGGCCGTGCGCGAACAGAGCGAAGGCGATTTTCGTTTCGGCTTGCTGCTCAGCGGCGGCGTGAATTCTCGCGCGCTCCTCTCCGCGCTGGTGGCGCAAGAAAAACCCGCCTTCACTTTCACGATGGGCAAGCCGGGGTGCAAAGATGCGGAAATCGCCCGGCAACTTGCAGAAACGGCGCTGTCCGAATCTCTTCAGCCCGATCGTGCCGAACGAAATCGCTCACGGCCTGGAGCATGCGGTGTACCTCACCGACGGCATGTTCAATTGCTTCCACGCCAATGTGCGGCGCTTGTTGCCGAGCCTGGTGGAGACGGTGAATTTGGTTTATGACGGCATCACGCCCTTGGACAGTTTGTATGATTCCGCAGTTCTTTATTGGCGCCGCTTGCTGCGCCAAACCGATCCGGTTAAATGGCTTCACGCCGAACTGGATGGCAACGATAGGCGCAATTTTTTTCCGGGATCGCCGCCGCACTTCGATTTGATTGATCCGGAAGCGCAAAGCCTGTTTCACCATTTTGAAGAGTTCGACTTCCTGCAGCAGTTTGTGCAATCAACGCAACGCCGTGCCGAAGGCCCCGTCTCACTGGTCGATCTGTTTTGGCTGGAAGAATTTCAGCAGCGCTTTTTTGCCTGCGGCCCGCAGATTCTTCGTACCACGGTGGAAGTGCGCTGCCCGTTTTTCGACAAAAAAATGCTGGCATTGATTGGCACACTCGCGCCGATACATCGCAGCTCCGACAAGCCGCTGCAAAGACGCACCATCCAGGCGCTGACGCCGGCGCTCGCCAGAATTCCCTGGGAGCGGACCGGCTTGCCTTTGGCCGCCGGCCGTTTTAAAACGCACGCACGGCGCGCCGGAAGAATCTTGCGCAGAAAAATCGACGGCATGATCGAACGCACATTCCACCCGGTGCCAGGCCGATCTAACGCCGGCAAAATGGCCGACTACAACGAAATGCTCCGCACCTCGCCCGAGCTGCAGCAGCGCCTCATCACGCCCCTCATCGACGATTGGACCAACGGCTCGCGCTTGTTCAATCGCGAGAATCTTCAGGCGTTGCTAGCGCAGCATTTGAGCCGGGCCGGCAATCATGCCGAAATCATCGGGCGGATACTCACCGTGGAAATCTGGCACAAGCTTTTTGTTCGCAATGCCACCGCACGGCAAGACCGTGGTCATGCGCAAATTCATGAGCGCGCCTTGCGTCTCGCGGCATAAATTTTTAGCAGCCCCTACGGGCGCGGCCTTCAGGGGCAAGAGGCGTAAAGGCAACACCGAAGCTCATAACTGATCAAAACATCACTTGATTGCCAAAGCCGTGTTGGTGTTGACATGTTATTCAATTCATTGCAATTTCTGATTTTTTTCCCCCTCGTCGTAGCCGCATATTTTCTGCTGCCCTACAGATTTCGCTGGATGCTCTTGCTCGGCGCCAGCTACTATTTTTACATGTGCTGGAAGCCGGAATACGCGCTCTTGTTGATGCTGTCGACGGTGATCGATTATTACACCGGCATCCAAATGGGGAAAGCGGCGAGCCGGCGCCAACGGAAATTTTATTTAGGCTTGAGCCTGAGCTCGAACCTCGGCATCCTGTTGCTGTTCAAATATTTCAATTTCCTGAACGCTTCGGCGCGGGCAGCCTTCGATCATATCAATGTTTTTTACAATGTCCCGATGTTCGAATTGTTGCTGCCGGTCGGCATTTCTTTCTACACGTTTCAAACCCTGAGCTACTCCATCGACGTTTACCGCGGCAGCATCGAGCCGGAAAAACATTTGGGGATGTTCGCGCTGTACGTGACGTTCTTTCCGCAACTCGTGGCCGGGCCGATCGAGCGTTCGACCAACCTGCTGCCGCAATTTTACCGGCAACACAACGTTGACCGGCACAGAATCATCGACGGTTTGAAGATTATGCTGTGGGGCTTTTTCAAGAAAATCGTCATTGCCGACCGTCTGGCCGTGTATGTGAATCAGGCCTATAACCATCCCGCCGACGCGAGCGGTATCAATCTGCTCATTGCAACCTATTTTTTCGCCTTGCAAATTTATTGCGATTTTTCCGGCTACTCGGACATCGCCATCGGCGCCGCCAAAGTCATGGGTTTCGATCTGATGGAAAATTTCCGGCAACCGTATCTTTCGAAGTCGATTGCGGAGTTCTGGCAAAGATGGCACATCTCCTTGTCGACCTGGTTCAAAGATTACCTTTACATTCCGCTGGGCGGCAATCGCGTCGCCAAATGGCGATGGTGTGGCAATCTTTTCCTCGTCTTTCTCGTGAGCGGATTGTGGCACGGCGCCAATTGGACGTTTGTGATCTGGGGCGCTTTGCACGGTTTTTATCTGGTGTTCGCGATTCTGACGAACAACGGCCGCGGCAAGCTGCTGCAGGCGCTCCGCCTCCACCGGCTCAAAGGCCTGGTGCAAGTCTCGCGAATTATGCTGACCTTTCACCTGGTGCTTTTTGCCTGGATATTTTTCAGAGCCAACAATCTCGCGGACGCATTTTTGATTATCGAAAAAATTTTCCATGCCTTAATCGGGGCACTCAGGCTTGGCGCGTTGCCGAGCGTCAGCCTCATTGAGACGCGCGACTTGCTGCTGTTGTTGGGGCTGGCCATCTTGATGAGCTTTTACGAGCGCTGGCGGTGGTCGCTGGGCGTTTTGCTAAAAAATCGCTATGCGGGCATTGCCTTCGCCTCACTGCTCTTTTGGGTGATATGGGTGTGGGGCGCGTTTAACGATCAACAATTCATTTACTTTCAATTTTAACCACCGGCCATGAAGACTTTCAAACGGGTTGCGCTCATCCTCGCGATATTCCTCGCCAGCGGCGAAGCTGTGGTGCGCCTGGATAAGCAGTTTCTGTTTTTTCACGGAAGCCAGTTCGCCGAAATTTCCACTGACGCCAGGCGCAGCGTGGAGCTTGATGCCGTTGAACATGGCCGGCTCACCGCTGCGGCGAGAGATTTGCGAATTATAGTCTTGGGGGATTCAAAAATTTACGGACCGGGGGTTGAATTCAGCAAGATTTTTTCGCAGCAGCTCAAAGGCATGTTGGCCGCCGACAAAAGCCTGCCGTACGAAAACGTTTTGGTGCTCGACCTCAGCCACGGCGGGTACAACACGCTGATGAACCGGCTGGCGTATTTTGAATACGTCGATCAATTCAAGCCCCATCTGGTTATTCTGGGGAACAATTACGAAGACGTCTATGGCAACCAGGAGGTTTCCGAGGCGATCAGCAAATCCGCTTTGAGTCCCCACCAGCAGACGAGCAAAATTTTTGAAGAGAACACTTCCGACAATACACCACTGTTTCAACGCCTCCGCAAGCTGCTTTATCATTCCGGCCTGCTCGAATTCATCATGGCCGGGTTGAATCTGGAGTTGAAGCTGCGCGGCGTCATCGTGCCGGGAAGCGTCTTCCATCATCTCATTTACAAGTCCCATCGCGACGATTATGCGGGCTGGATCAAGGCGCAAAAACATTTGCGGGATATTATTGCGGATTGCAAACAGAAGGGCATCGACCTGATGGTCTACTCGGTTCCGGAGCTGAATATGCTGAACAATTACGCGCCTTATGAGGCGGTGGATCGCAAGCTGGCGGCGTTCTTCGCGGGTTATTCCGTCCCCTATATCAACGGCGTGCTGCCGTTCCTTGGCATGAATGCATCCGACCTCGCGCTGTCCCGATATGACGGCCATGCGAACGACAAAGGCCATCACCTCATGGCGCAGCAGGTTTATGCGGTTATCGCGCCAACGCTGCACCGCGAGTATGCAGTGCGGGAAATCTCAATGCGCAGTCGAAATAGTGCTGTGGAAAACGTGACGGGTTCGTTGCGCTGATAAATTTTGTCATTATGGTTGCGGTATCCAACGGATTTCGATTTTGTGCTAACGCCGAGCATCAGCGGGGCCGCGCCGAACACTCAGCTAATGATAAGAAACTCGCTTCGCGGCCTCCGCTGCATGCGCTTGTTGCATCGCGGCAGTCTCCGTATCCAGCGCTTCCGTCTTCGGTTGCGTCACCCTGGCGGCGGGTGTGGCCCGCGACCGCTCGTCTTTTCGCTGGGGAACGCGTGTTCGCATGTTCAATCTCACTTATGGCTCGCTAGCCACGAAGCGGCTTGCGCCTTCTGAGCCCCTTTCAGACCCACCGGCGAAGTGAAGTACGTTGCCATCGCACTTTTCTTGTCGAACTTCCGCAATCCCTCCGGAGCCGTGAGGCTCAAGTTGTACAACTCGGCGTAGGCCTCCTCGGGATTATTGGGCCAATGCGAGGTCACGTGGTTACCCAGGCCGGAATTGGGAATGTCAATCTTGTTGACTTCGATCACCGCGACGAACTCCGCCAGTCGGCGCGTCATCTGAACTTTTTGCCCACTCGAGACCTTGACGGTGATTTGCGTTGCGTCCTCGGCGTCCTGCGCCTTACCCGCTGTCTCTTGAGCCTTGGCGCGCGCTTCAAACGGAGGAACCACGGCTACTGCGGCTGCCATCCAGGCATCCTGAGCGGCTTCCTCCGTAGGCAGCGCGTAGGTACTATTCCTCGGCAGCGCCCTACGAGCGGCGTTCCGTGCGGCTATAGCGGTTCGAGCCGGATCCAACGCGCCCTTCACATCGGCGGCGCCCTTTTTGCTTTCGGCGGCAGTCGTCTCTGAAATTTTGTCCATTACCGTCGTAATGGCGTTGAGCTTTTTCTGCGCATCGACGATGGCGTTCAGATAATTCTTTTCCATTTGATTGTGCCAGGCAGGCACATCGATCCTGGTGAGAATCGCGTCATTGTAAGCCTTCCTCGCCTTTTCGAGAGTGTTGAAGGCCGCGGTGTCGGATATGCCCGCTTTGACCCTCGCCTCTTCCGCTTGACGGTGGGCAATCCCCTCTAGCGCGTGCCCCACCTCGTGTGTCAGATCGCCTTCGCTCGGGGCTCCCTGGACTATCTGGCCGCCGAAGGTGGTGTGCGCCCCGCCGGCATCGGAATCCACATCATTGTCGAAGGCATCGTTGGGGATCTCGATGCGGTCTTGCCGAATTCCCGTGCCCGGCACGATCTCTGGGTGGAAGAGGCCCGAGGAGGTGGAGCCGAAGTGCGTCGTCTTTACGACCCTTCTCAATTCCACGCCCTTAATCGCGCTCCTTTCGGCGGCGGGAATGCGCGCCAGCGCCCGCTTCATCTTCTCGAGTTGTGGGACGGTCCACTTGGCTTGGGTCGGATCGGTGACCGCCGAGAAGCCAAATGTGGCGACCAATTCGGCCTTTAGCGCGGTAACCTTGGGATCCTCCTGCTGTTCTGTGTCGTCGCGCTGAACGACGGTCCAGCGGAGCGGCGCCCAAGCGTCCTGCTGGGCCACGTGCGCCAGCTCGTGCGCCAGGAGGCGCCTCCCGTCCGCAGTCCCTGGGCGGTACTTGCCAGCCCCGAAGACGACGTGGTGCCCCACGGTGTAGGCTCGCGCGTGTATGGACTCGGCCGAACCTGCGGCTCCGGAGTCGGCGTGGACACGCACGCGGCTGAAGTCGTGCCCGAAGCGCGGCTCCATAAAGCCTCGGGTCGCCAGGTCGAGCGGTTGGCCGGGTGCGGCTAGTACTTCGTGGACGATGGGCGGTGCTGCAATCTGACCCGTGTCGCTAGCTTGGACGCGCTTGGTCTGCACACGCTCGTGTACCTGGTTCGATTGTTCTGTCTGGCAGTTGTGGCACGTTCCGCCGCAGGCGCAAGCGCGCTGGAGCTGCGGCTCAGGTAGCCGCATCACTTGTTGGGATATGCGGTCTGCTTCCTGCTCATATTCGTCTCCCGGCTTGTTGATCGCCAGTTTCGTCTGTATCACTCCTGCTGCAGGAGGATGTATGGGAATCCGGCTAAAATCGTGTCCGAAGCGAGGTGATGCCGCAGCGGTCCATCCGATATCGGGTTCTTCAGCGTGAGTCTGCAACATCCGTAGCACTGCTTGATTACCAATTGTGCGCTGCAAATGGAGGATAGGATGCTCGCGATGATCCGGCCCAAGTGTTGCCATGTTAGGCCGAGCAAGGCTGGAAGATTCTGGCTTTTGAGGTTGATTCTGCTTTTGTGCAAAGGTTCGCATGATCTATCTCCTACTTTTCTTGCAGTGGCACTGCCTAACCTAGTAGTGAACGACAGGGCCGTCCGGCAAAAGCGACACAAATCGTCGCCAACATGTCGCCTAAACTACCAAGTGAATTGAAGATTTGGCTTTGACAAATATTACTCACCAAAGAACTTAGACATATCAAATTTTGTCAAAGCCATTTGTTTTAGGCGACAGCGACCTGTCGCCTAAACCGATAAAACCATGTTTCATTTTTCTTAGGCGACATAAAATGGCTGAGGCTGTCGTATAAACCGAGATGAAAAATTAAACCCCGGTGGCGTTAAAAATAAGTAAATCAGTTTGTTGAGCTTATGTTTCTGCTAATCAGGCCTGCTACTTATACGACAATGGCGTGTCGCATAAGAAAATCGACAATTTTCTTCCGATTTTCATGGCCGGCTCTAAACAAAAAAAGCCCAAACCTCACGGGCGCAGTCTCTTCTGGCGGCCTGGGTGCATTCAGCCGGTGAGACGCCGTCCGTCAAATTTGGGCTTGCCAACCAACAAGCTTGGAATCGTGACAGCATTGTTTTTCCCCGTGCGTAAAATTATGTCGCTATGCAGCCGTCCGAATTTGATTGGTCAATATTAGCAAGAAAATGAATCTTAGTCAAGGAAAATTTCATTTTTGCAAAATCATTTTGCGGGTCTGCTGGTAGGAGCCGGCTTCCATTTTGAACAGGTAGATTCCCGAGCCGGCGTCGAAGCCGTTGTTGTCTTTGCCGTCCCATTTGATTGTTTTGTTGCCGGGGGTTTGGAAGGCCTCGACCAAGCGACGGACGAGCTGGCCGGTGGCGTTGAAGATGCTCAGGCGCACGTGGGCGGCCTGTGGCAGGGCGTACGCGATCGTGGTTTGCAAATTAAACGGGTTGGGGAAATTCGGGCTTAATTGAAAGGCGTTGGGCAGATCAACGTTCATGCCGGACGGCGCAGGTTTTTTGGTCAAACCGCTCGCCGGATAGGCCAACGAGAAATATTGGCCATGGTTCAAATTGACGTTCGCGAAGCTGGCCACGGCGCCAGTTAGGGCGGCGTTGGTGAGCGCATTGGCGTTGGCGAAGTTGCCGTCATCATTCACGAGCAAGGCAAAGCCGGCGTTGTTATTCAGATCGATCGCCGTCATGCCGGTCAAGTCGAAACTGACGGTGACGGCGCCGACCTCGCCGGTTTCGGCGACGCGCCAGATTCGCGCCAGCCGCTGAACGTAGCCGGCCGGAACCTCCGTCACCGCCGTCATCATCGCGCCATTATTGCCCCACAGAAAATACTCACCGTCATTCAAGTTCGAAGCGAGTCCGATGGTGACGACGTCGTCGGGATTGAAGCTGCGCGACTGCGTTTGATTGAGCGCTTGAGAATCGTCGCGGCCAATGCCGGCAATGTCGTGATCAAAATTATCGTGAGTTGCAGCAGCAGGATAAATAACCGTGCCATCAGCGGCGACATAATTTTGCGCGGTGCTCTGCTCGAGCGTGAAGCCATATTTGATGGCGAGATAACTCTCAACGCGCTGCCGTTCGGCGCTGGCAAGCGGGCGCGAATAAATGATAAATTCCGCCACGTTGCCGGCAAAGTTTGACGGGTCTTCCAACGAGAACCGCGAGCCAATTCTCAGGTTGTTGGTCAGGGGCATGGAGACATACGCGTTGTCCGAGGCGATCGCGGCGCCGTGCCGGAACACCTCGGCAGCGGGATTATGGCCATCTTCAAATCGCCAGGTTTGCAAGGCGTAGCCGGTGGTGTTGAATCCGGTCAAATGATAATCATTCTGCCGATATAATCCCAACGGACCGTTGTTGAGCTTGAAGCGCACGGCGTTGAGATTGTCAACAAAATATTCGCCACCGGTTTGTTGAAAAACTGCGACGAAAGTGTAATCGGAGGCGGGGTGATCGAGATGGCTCGGTGCGGCCAGGCCGTGTTGCGTCTCATTAATGCTGATTACAGAATTGTTATTGAGAAAAGCAGCGGAAAAATCAGGCCGCAACGCGCCGGCGCCAACCGCGGCAAAGGTATAGCCAAAGCTACTCTGATCCGCCCAAGCGTTGACTTTTCCAGCCTCGTGCTCGACGCCGGCATCGGCTTTGAGCCAGAGCTTGAGTCCTTCGGCAACACCGCCCGGGGCCGATGCCGGTGAAGCTAAGATCGGCACGTTGTAAAATGCCAACAGGCCGATGCCATTGCCATTGGTCACCCACGAGCCGGCGCCGGGATGCCCAAGATAACTGATGCCGGTTGCAGCCGCGCCATTGCCTGACAGCGCCAACACGAGGTGATTGCCGCTGATCGCGCCGGAGGTTACCGAGACGCTCGAGCCTTCGAGCCGGAAATCATTTTCGGCGCCGGCCTCCCAAATGAGCGTATCGTCCGGATCGCGCATGACGAGGGTGATTTCACTTTTGCTCGCATTGCTGAAGTAGGCGCGCTCGATATTGGGAGGAGCAATGTTTGGAGTGCTCGCCGCGCCATAGAGATCGCGGCCCACCAGCCGGAAAAGCCACGCGCCCAATTCTTCATAGCCATTGGTGAAAGCGAAATGACAGCCGTCGTGCCCGTCGAGTCCCGTCGTCGACATCACGGCAATGTCATCATGAGTGTCAGCCAGGCGGCGCTGGCGGTCGCGCAAATCAATGCCGGGGTTGCCACAGCCGGTGCGGACTTGATTGACGTATATTTTTTCGAGATGGGGATAGTCGCTTTTCCAATCATTGTACAACGCCAGAAAACCGTTCTCGTGTACGGCAGCAGCGGCGCCATCTGACTCGCCTTGAAACCAGAAAATGGCGCGCACGGCGTTGATCACTTCAGCGGTTTGGGCGCGGAAAAGCAAGCGGCCATAGTTGGTATTCACCGCGCCGGGTTCCGCCTCGTTGCGCTGAAACCAACTGATGCCTTTGCCGATATGCGCGCCGTTCAACACTGCGATCGGGATTTGGTAAGTGTCCATTAAAAGCCGGCTCATGCGCAATCCCCACTGTCCGATGCCGCCGGCATGATAACGCCCATCGCCGTCGGCGATATGCCAGCTTAAATCGGCAAGCACCGCCGCGCCGGAAGTGTCGGAAGTGCCGAAGGAGCGAATGAACGGACTTTGGTTGGCATTGGCGCTGCCATTGAAAGCAAGCGCCACGGCGTTCGATTGTCCTTGAATGAGATAAACGTCGCCGGCGACGAGATCTTCAAAGCGCCGCACCGATTCAAGCGCATTGCCCGACGCACCAACAATTCGAGATCATAATTGGCCAGCTCCGCCGCAATCTCCGCTTCGATGGTGAAGGGAGCCGAAGCGCCTTGATAGGTAACCGGCTGCGTGACCGTCGTCAGCAACACCTCATCGCGGTAAACTTTCAAGAGAATCTCGTCGATGCCGGGCCGGATCACTTCGCCACTGATGGGAACAGTCGCCTTATTGGTGACACGATCGCGCGGAAAGAAATGCAACGGCTGCGGCGCTTTGGTCAAAGCCACAGCGGCCGGGCGAACAAAAATTTGCAGCCGGCGCAGCCAAAAATTTCCCGCGTTGTGGGCAAAAGTCCAATCCGGATGGCCGGTTGGCGCGTTGCCAATGCCCACATCGATGAGGTCGCCGGCATTTCCCCATGCGTTGCAGGCAAAAAGAGTTTGTCCCAATGTGCCGGGTCCGGGGCCATCGAGATCATAATTGTGAATCTGCAGGGAAAAGTAATAGCGGCGCGGTTGTCGATCGAGTAGGGAACCGGGGTCTCATTAAAATTGACCGGCGTGGCGGGGAGGTCGAGCTGGTGCACGAGTGTATAAGCATAAAGCTGAGGACATTCCGACATGAAGGTAAAATATTGTCCGTGCGCCGGATCGACGACGGCATTATAATGTCCGCCGTTGATATTCATCCTGATTTTTGCCGTGGCATTCGGCGGGAAACTATCATCGGAAGAGAGCAGGAGATGCGAGAGACCGGTCGCCGTCGTGATCGGCAGGCGAATCGTCACCGTTCCAATTGCGCCGGTTTCCACCACCCGCCAGCGGCGCGCCAAACGATTGTTGCTGCCGCCGTCAAAATCGGCGCTCAAGCTCGCGGCGTTGCCATCGTGCCCGCAAATAAAAAAAGACCTGTCGGCATTAAAAGCGCCGCTGTGAACGATCGTGAGGCTCTCGCCAGCATTGACGGATTTTGACTTTTTTTGATCGAGCGCCGTGGCGTCATCCCGGCCGATGCCGGCAATGTCATTTACGCAGTCCTCGTGCGCGGTTGCCGCCGGATAGATCGCGCTGCCATCCGAGGCGATATAATTCTGGCGCAACGTCATGCCGTATTTGATGGCGAGATAAGATTCGACTTTTTGCCGGTCAGTTGGTGACAAGGCTTGATTGTAGCCGATGATCTCCGCCATGTGGCCGCCGAAATAAAAACCTTTACCCGTGTTGACGGCGCCATCGTGAAAATAGGCGCCAAGATTCATCGCGGCGATGCCGATGCCGCCGGCATGTGCATAGAGCAGGCCGGCGTGAGAATTCGTGCCGATCAATTCGCCGTTGACATGGCACGCGAGCGTGCCGGTCCTGGCGCTGTTGCCCTGATAAACGCAACTGACGATATACTCGCGATTGGGGCTGATCGGCGTATCGACCGCAGAAAATCCCCACGGCGAGCCGGCTCCGTCATTGACCTTGTTCCAGGCGCTGCAATAAAGCCGATTGCTATCAATATAAATATTGATGCCGCGAGTAATGCCGCCTTGCTCATAAAGAACCTGGCGCGAGCTGACGTCTTGACCCGTGCGAATGCAAAATAAAAATGATTTCTCGGCATACACCGTTGCGGTATTGAGGCTGCTTGAATTCGCCATCATCATGCCGGCATTGGCTTTGAGCCAGAAGGCGAGATTATTCGAAACGCCACCAGGGCCGGCGCCGTCATTTTGCGCCGGCGCCAAGTCATTCTCTGCGTTGCTGCCTGACGTCGCCGCGGTGATTTCGCTGCGTTGGTTGTAGGCAACCAATCGAGAACAGAAGAAAAATAAGCAGAAAAAAATGGCCAGTGTCTTCTTAATCATTTTGTACATTTCCACCTGAATGGACGAGCAATAGGCGTCGATTTAAATTGTCGCACCTATATATTTTCGCAAACACCATACCAGCTTGATAGAGCGAAGACTTTCTCGGTGGAAGCCGCCGCAATTATTGGAGATATATCGAACACTCTTGGTGCGCCGAGCGATGACTGATAGCAAGGATAGTAACGAAATATTTCATTCAAAGATTTTCGTTTAGGTGGAGTGCAACAAAATAGATCAGCAAGGATTTTCAGGCTTGACAAAGTGATAAAATTTGTGTACTATGAAGCCGTTTTAGGAAATGGAGCAAGATAATTTTGCCATGTCCGATTCCACCGAAAAAATCTACTCGAGCGCTCCCTCCGAAGCCGATGACGATATCTGGCTCGAAGAAGGCAAACGCATGGTCACGGAGTCGCTTTCCACCGTGCGCAACGCCGCCGGCGCGCTGATCATGGCGCTGGGCATGCTGCAAGGCGTGTATTTAGCCGTGCTCGGCTTTGGCGAAAAGCAGTTGGCCTGTTTTTCTCTCCTGCAAAAGACGCTGTTCAGCACGCCGTTGCTTTTGTGGCTGGCTTCACTCTATCTCTGTCTGGCGGTGGTGATGACGAAGAAGATGGCCGTGTTTGCCAATTCGCCGAGCGACATTCGCGCCAAGTCCACCGCAATGTTGTTCGAAAAGCAGCTTCAACTGCAATGGGCCTTCTGGTCGCTCGCTCTCGGCCTGTTGGTAACCTTCGTGCTGTTCTTTTGGAGCATGAAACCGTAACGCAGACTGCCAGTCTGTAAACAGGCCATTACGCAGTAAAGCGTAGAGATGATAACGTGACCGTCGGCCAAATTTTAGTTTGACATTCTTGCAACTTTTTTTATATTGTAATAGAGACATTTCTTCATTAAATGTCTTTCGTTTAACTTCCCACGTTTAGGCTGTTAGTGAGAAGCGGCGCATAGTCTTCTCGCCCCTCGCCGTAATTTTTAGTGACGCTGTGTTTACCGTGCCAAGAAAGGAACGGGCTACGCCCGTAGGGTACACATGAACACCACTGAAATGATCAAAACCCTGGCCGCGCGTTTGCAAGTCACGCAAAAGGAAGCCCGCCGCCATCTGCACGATATGTTTGCCGCCCTCTCCGTCAGCCTGCAAAAAGGAGAAAAAGTCGTTCTGCGCAACTTCGGCGCTTTAAGCGCTGCCCCGAGCAAGCCCAGCCGGATTTACGATACTGCCACAAAGGAATTTGTTTCGGCGCCTTCCAAAATTGAAATTTTCTTCCGGCCATACAAGCGCCTCAAAGATTATGTCAAGGCGCGAAAATTAGAATAATGAGAGGCAGGAGCAGGAGCAGTTGCAAAAGCAGTAGCAGTGGCAGTTGCAGGAGCAGTTATGAGAGCAGGATAAGCCTCGAAGTGAGTTTAAAAGCACGTAGGCCATTATGAAAGATCCTATCCTTCGTTATAATCATCCTTCGCCGCTATCAGCCAAGGAAATGGGATCATTAGCCGAGCGCCTCGCCCACGCCGGCGGCGTCAAGCCCGCGTTCATGCGAAAATTTATCCGGGAAGTGATTGCCATTATCGAGGAAGGTTTATTGCGAGACGGCGAGGTCAAGCTTCATAATTTTGGAACTTTCCGTTTGAGTTGGCCAAAGATACCGGCGGAAATCACTGCAAAAATCGGCAAGACCACCGCGTCAGCGGATCGGCCGCAAGTCGTTTTTCAGCCGAGCAAACACCTGCGGAAACTCGTCAATTTGTCGCTTGGTTCTACGATCCTGCCGGGGAGCAGAATATCGCTGCAAGCGCTGCTTGAAAGGCATCTCCAGTTTTCTGCTCCGCCGGTGGCGTCGAGGCGTGACGAACCGGCGCCGGAATTTGATATTGTCGAAACTTTTCCTGAAATGCTCAAAATTCCCGCGCCGGCTTTAGTCATTGCGGAAAGCGAAACTGAAAAAGAATTGGCTTCTGAAGAATTAAAACTCGGCGAAGCCGCTCCGGAACCGGCAAGCGACAAACCGCCGGTTTTCACTTTAGCTGAAACCAAGAAAGAGCCGGCGTCGGTTTTTTTTGAAGTTAAAGAGCAATCCGAATCGCCTCCGCAAACAGTTTCGCGCCGGCGTTCGAGAAAATTTGCGTGGTATGCCAGCGCCGCCGCCGTCTTTTTGTTGCTGATTCTTGTTCTGCTCACTGGACGAGTTTCAGAGCAATCGGAAAGCGTTTCATTCTTCGGCGCTGACACGGTCTCAACACCAACGGAAATGGCGGAGCACGCGTCGCCTCAAAATGGCGTCACTGGTTCTTCTACTGAGCGGACAAAACCAGACGAGGGGTTGAGCAAGCCTGTTTATGAATCCGCCGCATTTTTTGCCGGCGGCACGCATCGCGTGGCGGCGGGCGATAATTTGTGGGGAATCTCCGGAACCTATTATCGCGACCACTATCTCTGGCCCAATATTTATCGCGTCAACACGGCAACCATACCGAATCCCGATATTGTGCAGATCGATCAATCCCTCGAAGTGCCGGCGCTGTATGGACCGCCGGAGAAGCTAACGGAAGCCGACCGCCGCCATTTGGCGCAAGGTTATTTTCTCTTGTATCGTTACTATAAAGAGAACGCTTCATCTTTGGCGCCTTACGCGTTGTGGGCCGCGGTGCAATACGACGCTGCTATCAAAGCCGAACACGCGACGGAACTGAGCGAGGACGATTTGGCGTTCTTGCAGGCGCATGGGGTGAGGCGGGCGTTGGCGGAGAGGTGAATTCGCTACGGCTGGCGGCAAAAAAAAACATTTGCTTTTCACTCGAAACTTTTTTTATATTAAATATTGTATATGAATTTCTGGCGGTGTAGCTCAGTTGGCAGAGCAGCGGAATCATAATCCGCGGGTCGGGGGTTCAAATCCCTCCGCCGCTACTTATGCCGATCTCGGATTGTGGATTTCGGATTGCGGAAATTCCAGTTTTTGCATGATCAATCACTCAAAGTGATGATTGTCCCAAATTCTTATCCGCAACGAGTATAGTTTAGGCAAAAAATGATTCGCCCGAAAAGCGAATCATTTTTGTTTTTGGTGCTATTGCTTGTTATAGCCGATTTGTGTATATTGGCAAAAGAGGCGGGAGGTGACAATGGCTGACTTGACAAAATTTACGCCAACGTTCAAGGTTGAGTTTGAGCAATTGGCGCGTGATCGTAAGGAAGATTTTGATGCCCTTCGAGAAAAGGGACGCTGGACGGCGTCGGTTTACATTGGGCCGTACATCGTGGAAGCGCGGCTCAAATTTAAGGTTTGTGAAGTGCTCAAGTTAAATCAATTACCGGCAATTCTCAAGACGCATGACTTGTTTGCGTTGGTGATTTTTGCCGGCTTATTGGATGAACTTAATGCCTTGCCGCAAGTCCGTAAAAACTTTAAAAAGATTCATCGCCTTCACGAAAATACCGCGTGGCGTTATAAGATTGCCGATCCTTTGCATCAAGCCAATTCTGACAGATTGAATAAATGGCTCTTTAACCCTGACGACGGAGTGATGACATGGTTGGGACTGTGATTGCAAATAAAAAGCTGCTCGACCGATCTCGCGCGGCGTTCAAGCGCTACGGCAGCAAGGTGTTGGGTGATCCTGACATAACTGTCGACTTTTTCCCAACGGAATTTGCAGGATATTTCGGGATTTTTTTAACCTCGCCTCAATTTCAAAGCATGCCGGAAGCTGAACGGCAAGATTCCGTATGGGACTATCTCGATACCGACCCTGAAATTACAGACGAAGATCTCCAGTTTATCACACAGATTGCAACTGAAACCGAGGCCGTCGAGTTCATTTGAGCCGAGCTGGGACTATGGTGGTCAGCAAAAAGCTTCTCGAGCGGTTGCGTGCCGCGTTCAAGCGATATGGCATTGAAGTGCTGGGCGATCCGGACATAACCATCCACTTCTTTCCATCGGAACTGGAAACGCACCTTCGGGTTCATCTCGGCTCGCTTAAATTTCAAAATATGGGATGGAGTGAGTGCCACGATTCCATCTGGGATTACTTGCGCCGCGATCCTGAAATTACCAACGAAGATCTTTTCAACGTTTCTTCAATAATCACTGCGCCCGAGGCGGTTGAGTTTATTTGAGCCACGGCATCTCTGCCTCAGCTCTTCGTTCTCACTCGTTTATCCGACCGGATTTGCAATTCAAAACTGATTTTAAAGGCAAAATAATTTTGTATCTTTGTGGTGAATTTCCTTGTCGAAAAAGCACGGATTTGACTCTTAACGAACTAAAGCTTTTACGATGGAACTCCTCCAGCAATTCCGCCAACATTGCGCCGGCAACCGCTTGGTGCAGCCGGGTGACCGGTTCCTGCTCGCGGTGTCCGGCGGGTTGGATTCGCGGGTGATGCTCGATCTGTTTTGCCGGCTGCGCGACCGGTGGCAGGCGCAGAAGCCGTGGCAGTGGCAATTGCACTTGGCAGTGGGGCACGTCAATCACCAGATACGGGGCCACGAGTCGGATGAGGACGAGGCGTTTGTCAAAGCTTTGGCCGAAGCCGCCGGCTTGCCATTTTTTTCGCAGCGCGTTGATGTGCCGGCGCTTGCGCAGGCACACAAGCTCTCGCTCGAAACCGCGGCGCGGGAATTGCGCTATCAGGCATTGGAAGAATTCCGTCAAAATTGGCAGGCGCGGGCGATGGTCACGGCGCACACGCTGGATGATCAAGCGGAGACCATACTCGATCACCTCCTGCGCGGCAGCGGCTTGGCCGGGCTGGCGGGGATGGCGGCGCAAACTGATATTCAATTTGGGCTTCGTATTGAGAAAAACAAAAAGTTCGTAGTAGCGCCTTCAGGCGTCGTGCTCTCATCAAAAGGTGAACCCCTAAAGGGGAAACTACAAACAATTGAACCCCTGAAGGGGAAACTACAAACGGGGCAACTACAAACGAAAGTGTTGCGGCCGCTGTTGCCGTTTTCCCGGCAGCAGCTTGAAGAGTATGCTCGTTCCCATGAGCTAAGCTGGCGCGAGGATCATACCAACATGGATCCGAAATTCCGCCGCAATCGCATTCGCCACGAGCTTTTGCCGCTTTTGAAAACCCGTTTCAACCCTCAAATCACCCGAAGCCTCGAACGCTTGGCGACGATTGCCGGAACCGCCGACGATTATTTCCACGCCGAGGCCGAAGCGCGCTTGGCCGAGGTTGTTAAAGAAACGCAATCGGATAAAATTATTCTTGATATTGAACAATTTTGGAAGTATTTTCCTATTATACAGCTTTACGTCATTCGCGCCGTCATGCAGAGGCTCGTGGGCGAGAGGGTCGAGCCAACTTTCTCGGAAACGGCGCGTATACTGGCCTTGCTGCAAAGCCCCGATCAGCCACGGCAAAATACGGAAAAGACGATCGTGGGCCGACGCTTCATTTGGCGCCAGCAAATTGACGTGTCGGTCGATCACGATGGCATCGTCTTTCAAAGATTAAAGCAAGCGAAGGGCGAAGAGCGAAAGGCGAAAGGTGAAGGACGAAGAATGAAAGGCGAGACGCGCCTTACGCCCTTCGCCCCACGCCCTTTGCTCCACGTGACGATAGGCGAGCGTTGCCCGATTCCAGGAATTGGGATGGCGTTGTTGGGGGAGCGCAAAGAATTGCCTCGGGATTGGCGACAACAAGTCCACTCATATTCCCAATTTGTCGATGCCGAGAAAGTAGTGGGGAAATTGAGCGTTCGTTTCCCGCAACCCGGTGATCGTTTCGTGCCGTTGCGCGGGAACGCCGTTACTGGCTCGACCGGCTCGAAAAAGCTGTCGGATTTTTTCACCGATTTGAAAGTGCCGCTGCATCGCCGCCGCTTTATTCCGATTTTGGAATGCGGTGACATCGTTTGGGTTTGTGGATATCGTCTTGATGACCGGTTTAAAATTACTCCGACGACCCGAACCGTGCTGCATCTGCGGCTGCTGTCGTGGGATCACCATGGTTCGGCGGCTTAATGACAAACGCGGTGAAGGCATCTTGGGCTAATGCGCCGGGCAAGTAAAATCGGCTGTTGGGCTATTCACAAGAGGTATTACGCAAAATAAATAACGCTATGCAAGTCAAGACTTCTATCACTTTGTCCGGCGATTTGCTCCACACCATGGATGAATGTGCAATTCGTAAAAAGTTCGAAATTCAAAACGGCATACAATATGTTGAGATCGAATCGCATTAAAATAACAACCTATTGTATGAAATTGAAAAATTTTTCAAAAACAGCGACTATTTACGGAA
>Ga0247727_10001421_pt1 | contig 56885 bp, 42 predicted proteins | sample WisWelCaveWW1625_FD_202498 | JGI IMG/M metagenome (GOLD analysis project Ga0247727, IMG submission 202498) | Biofilm microbial communities from Wishing Well Cave, Virginia, United States - WW16-25 | ecosystem: Environmental > Aquatic > Deep subsurface > Groundwater > Cave microbial mat | place... | reverse complement strand
CGGCCGACCAACGCGACCGCCTTGCGTCTCGGCTCCTTCGACTTCCCGCTCCCTCGTAGCATCGCTGACCCGTCGGCCTCACCCAAGCCTATGCCTCGCGCTCTGAGTTCGCGCTAAACAGTTACGGTCGTTCTAAGATCGAAACAGGCCGTGACTTGGCAAGAGTCGCGGGTTCGTGTGTTCGTCGAGCGGGTTCGTGGAATTGCGGGAACCGCCATTGGACGGTTGGGCGTTCCCGATGAAGAGGGCACCCTGGACGTGCCGATCGCGCTTAATCGAGACATGGTCCCTGCCCAATTGGAGGGAAACGCCGTTTTCGTCGTTGCCTTTCATCCCACGTTGGGCATGCTCTACCACGAAGGCGCCGTCGACACATCGACGCTCACATGCGTGGTCGATTGGCCCGCTCTCGAGGAGCGTCAGGCACTTACGGGAATACTGCAGGACGCCGATGGCAAGCCCATTCCCTCAGCGAACGTCACGCTCCATTCGCGCTACCTCGGCACGAATCTGGCCGAGGTACAGACCGACGTGCGGGGTAGATTCTCATTCTTAGGGTTCGGAGATCGACCTGCTTCATGGGCCGGAAAGAACGTGAACGCAGATGAGTTCTCGATCGAGGCCTGTGTCGGCAAGACACCGCTGCTCTTCAAGGAAATGATCTCGTCGGGATCCTCCCAAACGACGACCAAGCGTTCCGCGAAAGCCACGGTCGTTCTGGGCCAGTTCAATGTCATTCAAGCTGAGTAGGCGCGTAATGAGCCGCGTTTGACGCCGCGAGTTTCGCCCGCGCCGGCACCGTGGCGTCGCGGACTGCCGCTCTATCGTCGTCGGAGGCCTGCCGCCTGAAGGCGAAAGCGCAGGTACCTCACGCAGCCCGCCCCAGGTAGGCGTTCGCCTGGTCGATGCGGTCACGACCGTGGCCGAGACGCTCAACCGCGTCACGACGAGCTCCTGCGCGTGCCTGCTCGGACGTCTCTCCGCGCTCCCGCCGCGCGTGGTACTTCTCCCGATAGTAGTCTCGCGTCGAACGACGCCGCAGACCGTGGGTCCCGGTGACCCTTCCTCCCGCGTCGGTGATGGCGCGCGCCAGCGCCGCCCGGTAGGCGTTCCGATCCGCCAGCGGGCCCGGATGCGCGGTGAGATGCGCTCGCAGTGTGGCATGCAGTTCCGCCGAAATGACCATTGCCTGAACCTTCCCACCCTTGCCGACGAGCTCGATGACGTTGCCGTCCTTCAATGAGTCGCGCGTGGCACGATCCGTGCCCGAGATGCTCCGCCCCGCCGTCTCCAGTTGAAGCCGCGCCGTCAGGAGGTACCGCTCGTCGCGCTCACGCAGGACTTCCACCGCCCGCGCCGCGACGGGGGCCGACGGCGTCTCCCGCGTCGGGCTGGCCACGACGTCCGCCGCCTCCAACTCGCGGATGATCCGGCCGTACTTCCGCGACAGCGCCACGAACGACTCTGTCTTCCCGAGCAGCGCGCCGAGCTTCGCCAGTTCGCTCCGCAGCTTGTTGAGCGTCTTCGCAGCCCAGCGTTCGTTGATCGCATGGTCCAGGTACGCCCGAGCGTGCTTCTTCGTGATCTCGCGCAGGTGCTGCACGCCGTACCGCTCGTGGCAGAACTTGACGAACCGGCGAAGATCCTGCTCGTACGTCTCGCGCGTCCTGCCCATGAAGATCACGTCGCGCGTGTAGTGGTTGCGGTCGTGGGCGTCACGAAGCCCGGCCATCTTGAGGCCGTGCTTCGTCTCGCCTTCGTCCTTCAGCGCGAACCACGTCTGCTGCGCGTTCCAGAGCCCGTCGTGCAGCTCGTCCTTCATCTCGCGGAGCGACATCGAGCACCTCGCATCAACTTGTTTCTGAGCAGACCTTGACTGGTCATCCGCCTTGCGGCTTCCTTCAAAATCCGCGCGCATTTGACGTTTAGAGCTGAGTCCCTCGCGGAACTCCGTAGACAGGCGGCGCTTCTCGCTCGGAATGCGCCGCAAAACCGCGGCCGGCGCACGAAACAGCTCGTCGGACTCGCCGTTTCGTGCACGCCTCGCGGCGTCAGCCGGCCATCCCGCGCTCGCGCCATCGCTGGCGCCCTGGCGGGCGTTCCCTCGGAACCGCGCGGCGGTCCCACTGCGTTCCCCTGCGTAGCGCCACCTTCGGCGCGGAGCAGGGTCGGAGCCCGGGAACCGGGCCTCCGGACGATCCGGCTGCATCACCGCCGGACCGCTGGACGAGGATCTATGTCGTTCACCGCAGGCGACTCGCCGAACCGGCATGTGCACCATTCGTGAGTCAACCCGTGGCTACGGGGTGGGGAGACCGGGGAGGGTCGCGACCCATCCGGCAGGGAGACGGCCCGAAGGCCGGGTCGAGGGACGCCGAGAGGCGTCATGGCCCGCATCCGCGAGCGTGGTTGGGAGAGGGAGTAGTTGCGGACGTCGACAGATCGCCGCAAGACACTCTCGAGTGCCATTGCGGCACCAAGCCTCGGAGGCAGGCGCCCAACGCGCCGCACTCCGGGACCCGACGTATGGACTCGTCGATGTCGTCATCGGGCCGCAGCGGAGCCGTTGCGCTCCGTGCGGCCCGGAGTGGAAACTCGCCACCCCGAAACAGCAGATCCTCGTCGGCTGCTTGTCAGTGAGCGCCCGCCCGGGGACATGAGCCCCGTGCGCGGTAGGAGTCCGGCTAACGCCGCCGGGACTCCGTCGTGGGGGCCACGGGGAGGGTTTGCTCGAGCCGCCGCTGGGTGTAGGCGATGACGGCGGTTCTATAATCGTTCAGTAGGGCGTATCCGCCTCCGCCGTCCCGAAGGGAAGCGAAGGCGGATGATCGCGCCGAAGCCTGTGAGCAACCGTTGGCTTGTTGCCAGGCTACGGCGCGAATAAACTCGCTCCGCCTTCACGCGTGTGAACGCGGCGGGAACCGGAACTTCGCGGCGAGAGTAGTTCAGAGTGGGGGCACCTCCAACGCCTTCACGCCTCCACTCGGCTACACTTCCCCCATGTCCGTCACCTGCCCTTCGTGCCAGAAGCCGCTGCCCCCCATCGGCACCGACGACTACGGGCCGCTGGAGATCGTCGAGCTCCTCCACGACCGGCTCATCAGCGACGCCATCCGGCGCGTTCGCGAACTGACCGGAGTCGAACAGACCGATGCGATCCTCTACGTCAACTGCCCGCACACCGCGCTGCCTCCCCCTCCGCCGCTGCCCGGGGTCCCCTACAACGCGATCTGCGCCGCCTGCGGCCGGACTCTTCCGCCGATCGCCGCGCCCGACGAAATGTACGCGATTGTCCGAAGCCTCCACGCCGGTGGGAAAATCAACGCGATCAAGCTCGTTCGCGAGATCACCCGCGCCGGGCTGAAGGAGGCGAAGGACTACATCGACTGCTCCCACACGCCGCTGCGCGCCGCGCCGCCGGCGGTCCCGGGCGGCACGCTCAGCGGCGGCGTCACCTGCCCGTCCTGCAGCCGCGAGATGCCGTTCATCGAGTGCACGCCCACGCAGCGGTTCCACCTCCAGGCACTCGTCGGCAATCGGCGCCTCATCGACGCCATCAAGCTCGTGCGCGAGATCACGAACGTCGGCCTCCGCGCGGCGAAAGACTACATCGACTGTCCGCACGCACCGGTCGGCAAGGTCCTTCCCGCCGCGGCGCCGACGACGATCGAGGTCGTCCTCTGCCCCTCGTGCTCGCGTCCTTTCCCGACCTTCCCCGGCGCGACCGCCGCGGGCCTCGCCGCGATCCAGACCGAGCTCAAGGGCCGCAACAAGATCATGGCGATCAAGCTCGTGCGCGAGATGACCGGTTGGGGTTTGAAAGAGTCCAAGGACTTCGTCGACTGTCCGCATCGCCTTCCGTAGCTATAATCCCGCCATGTCCCCGGACTCCGACGCGACCTACACCGTCTTCGCGCGCCGCTACCGCCCCGTCGTCTTCGACGAAGTCGTCGGACAGGAGCACGTCGCGCAGACGCTGAAGAACGCGATCAGCGATGCCCGCGTCGGCCACGCCTACCTCTTCGCCGGCCCGCGCGGCGTCGGCAAGACCTCCACCGCCCGCCTCTTCGCGAAGGCGCTCAACTGCGAGAAGGGCCCGACGTCCGACCCGTGCGGAAAATGCGATGCCTGCGTGCGCACCCAGGACGGCACCGACTCGGACGTGGTCGAGATGGACGCCGCCTCCAACCGCAGCGTCGAAGACGCGCGCTCGCTCCGTGACGGCGTCCGCTACGCCCCGCTCAAGTCGCGCTTCAAGATCTACATCATCGACGAAGCGCACATGCTCACCCGCGAGGCCTTCAACACGCTCCTCAAGACGCTCGAGGAGCCGCCGCCCCACGTGAAGTTCATCTTCGCCACGACCGAGCTCCACAAGCTCCCCGACACCATCGTCTCCCGCTGCCAGCGCTTCGACTTCCGCCGCATCACGACCGGCGACATCGTCAAGCGGCTCCAGCAGGTTGCCAAGGGCGAGAAGCTCACGATCGCCGAGGAGGTCCTCGCCGCCGTCGCCCGCGCCGGGCGCGGCTCGATGCGCGACGCCGAGTCGATCCTCGACCAGCTCGTCGCCTTCAAGCCGAAAGGGCTGAACTCGAAGGACGTCGCGCAGATGCTCGGCGCCACCAGCGACGAGCAGCTCGGCGTCCTCGTCCGCGCGCTTCGCGACGGCAGCCCGGGCAGGGTCCTCACCACGCTCGACACCGTCTTTGCCGGCGGCATCGATCCCGCCGCCTTCACCGACCAGTTCATCGACCACGTCCGCCTCCTCCTCCTCCTGCGCGCGTGCGGCCGGACCTCGACCGTCATCGACCTGCCCGACGCGCTGCTCGGCGACGCCGACCAGCAGGCGCAGCTCTTCAGCATCGAGGCGATCCTCTACTTCATGCAGCTCCTGCTCGAGGCGCGCCGGCGCATCAAGGAAGGCACGAGCCCGCGCATCGTCCTCGAGGTCACCCTCGTGAAGATGTCGAAGGTCGGCGATCTCGTCTCGCTCGCCGAGGCGCTCAAGACCGGCTCGCTCCCCGCCGCCGCGCCCGCCCCCGTGAAGCGCGCCGCGCCCGTCGCTGACGAGCGCCCGCCCGTCAGCGCACTCACGGAGATCGCGAAGCACGAGGACGAGCCCGAGCCGGAGGCGGTCGCCATCCCGGCGGACCTCCAGGGCATCGTCAGCCAGTGGCCGAAGGTCGCCACGGAAGTGAAGGCGAAGAGCATGCTGCCGGGGGCGCTCCTGGGCGCCGGCCGGCCGATCCGCCTGCACGGCGAAGAGATCGAGTTCCAGCTCGGCCCCAACATGACGACGTTCCACGCCGACCAGCTCAACCAGCCGAAGAACAAGACGATCATCGAGTCGGTGCTGCACGCCGTCCTCGGACGCCGCTACTCGCTGCACGTCGTCGTCGAAGGATCGGGCGGTGGCAGCCCTGGCGCGCCCTCCCCGCTCTTCGCATCCAAGCCCGCGCCGACCAAGGACCTCGCCGCCGACCCGAAGGTGAAGAAGATCATGGACAGTTTCCCGGGATCGAGAATCGTGGGGATCGAATGACACGTCATGAGCGAGGGAGCGCCCAAAAGCGCTCGCGAGTCGAATGAACAAGCAGCTCAACGAACTCCAGAAGCGCCTCCAGAAAGCGGAGGAGGACCTCAAGGAACGGGTCGTCCAGGGCACGGCTGGCGGCGGCGTCGTCAAGGTCATGGCCAACGGCCAGCAGGAGCTCGTCGCCGTGAAGATCGAGGACGACGCGATGGCGGACAAGTCGCTCCTCGAGGAGATGATCCAGGCCGCCGCGAACGAAGCGCTCCAGAAGGCGAAAAAGATGCGGGAAGGCGAAATGGCGAAGGTCACCGGACTATCCATGCCCGGTATGTACTAGGTGACGCATGATTCCTCAGTGTGCCTGCCGTGAGCGCGCGACGCGAAAGCGGAGCGCAGTCGAACGGGCGAAGGTGACCGGACTCAACATGCCGGGGATGTACTAGTGCTGCGTTCGAGCCGACGAGGACGTGCCTGCACTGAGCGAGGCGGCGCGTAGCAGCGCCGAGTCGAAGTGTCTTACGCCGAGCCGATCGCCCGACTGATCCAGGAGTTCTCACGACTCCCCGGGATCGGCGAAAAGACCGCCGAGCGGCTCACCTTCCACCTGCTGGCGCAGAACAAGGAGGAGGCGCTGCGGCTCGCCGAAGCGGTCAAGGACCTCAAGGAGAAAGTCCGCAACTGCTCGACGTGCTATAATATATCCGAGCAGGATCCCTGCGGGCTCTGCTCCGACGCGAAGCGCGACAAGAGTCTCGTCTGCGTCGTCGAGCAAACGAAAGATCTCTGGGCAATCGAGAAGTCCGGCGGCTACCGGGGCCTGTACCACGTGCTCCACGGCCACTTGAGTCCGATCGACGGCGTGGGGCCCGAGAACCTGACCATCGGCCGGCTGGCGGACCGCGTGAAGAAAGGCGGCGTGACCGAAGTGATCCTCGCGACGAATCCGACGGCGGAAGGCGACGCCACTGCGTTCTACGTGCAGAAGGTGCTCGCCTCGACCGGCGTCCGGGTCACGCGCATCGCCCGCGGCCTCCCCGCCGGCGGCAGCTTCGAGTACTCCAGCCGCTCCACCGTCAGCGACGCGCTGCAGGGCCGGAAGGATTTCTGATGCTGTACACGCCCTCTTCGTGCGGTCCTTCTTCCTGCCCTCCTGCCAGCCTTCCCTCCTGCCTCCCCATGCGCGTTGCCGACGCAGCGCGGAGGCAAAGCGCATGAAGATGGAAGTTCATCTCCAGCAGCGCCTCGAACAGCGGATGCAGCTCTCCCAGCAGATGCTGCAGAATCTCGAGCTCCTCCAGATGCCGATCATGGCGCTCAAGGAGAAGCTCGACCAGGAGCTCGAATCCAATCCCACGCTCGAACTCGTCGAGGATGCCGAGGAGCGGGCGTCCGCGATCGACACCCCGGTGGAGAAAACCGACAAGGAAAAGGACGCCGAGGAGCAGGACGAGCGCCGCCGCGAAGTCCTCGAGTCGCTCGACGAGGAGATCAGCGAGGCCTACCGCCGCAAGAGCCGCATCGGCTCCACCGAGGAATCGGACAAACGCCAGGAGTTCCTTCAGAACATCGGCGCCGGCCCCGCCACGCTCAAGGAGCATCTCCGCAACCAGGTCAGCCTGATGGAGACCGGCCTCGAGCTCCGCCCCTACCTCGAACACCTCATCGACAACATCACCGACGACGGCTACCTCCGCGACGATCTCCCGACGATCGCCCAGTCGCTGCCCGACGAGCTCAAGAATCTCGGGCAGGAGACGCTCCAGCGCAGCCTCGACGCGGCGCTGTCGATCCTTCAGAAGCTCGACCCCGTCGGCGTCGGTGCGCGCTCGCAGAAGGAATGCCTCCTGCTCCAGCTCGACGAGCACGATGCGGCCTTCACCGCGAAGCGCTGGCTCATCGAGAAGCACCTGGACGACGTCGCCAACAACCGCCTTCCGAAGATCGTGCGCGACGTGATGAACGACACGACGGCGCTCGCCGACTTCGGCTACAAGCCGCCCGGCGACCCCGCGCTCATCCTGGAAGACGTGAAGTGGCTCATCGTCGAACTCGGCAAGATGAACCCGCACCCGGGCGCCGGCTACTCGGGCGACACCGCGCCGCGCGTCGTACCCGAAGTCGTGATCCGCCAGGTCGACGGCAAGTACGAGATCATGCTCGAGGACTCCTACCTCCCGCCGATCACCGTCAACCGCGATTACCAGGCCATGCTCAAGGAGGGAAAGCTCTCGAAGACCGAGCGCGACTTCTTCCGCCAGAAGCTCGACAGCGGCAAAAAGCTGATCAGCGCCATCGAGCAGCGCCGCTCGACCATCCAGCGCATCACGGCCGAAATCCTGAAACACCAGATGGAGTTCTTCGAACACGGCCTCGACCAGCTGCGCCCTCTCAAGATGCAGGAGGTTGCCGACGTCCTCGGCATCCACGTCTCGACCGTCAGCCGCGCCATCAGCGAGAAGTGGATCGAGACGCCGCGCGGCATCTTCCCGATGAAGTTCTTCTTCGCCGGCGCCGCCCCCAAGCAGGAGCAGGCCGTCGGCGCCCTCATCGCCGGCACCGCCAACGAGGCCGACGACCAGACGCGCCTCGCGCTCATGGAGAAGATCCGGACGATCATCGACGGCGAGGACCTGAAGACTCCGCTCTCCGACCTGGAGATCGCGAAGATGCTCAAGAACCAGGGCATGGCCGCCGCCCGCCGCACCATCGCGAAGTACCGCGAAGAGCTTGGCATCAAGTCGAGCCGCTTGCGCAAGCAGTACTAAGGGCATTGGAAGTACGAGGTTCGAAGCACGAAGTACGAAGTATCCCGCTTGCCTTCGCGCCCGCAGGCTCTACACTTCCTGTCCTCCTCACATAAGGAGATCGACATGAACCTCCGCCACCTGTACCTCCTCGCGATCCTCTCACTCCTCTGCGGCTGCACCTCAACGACGAACGATCCGATCGTTCCTCCCCCGACGCCGCCCGCGCAGAAGGTCGACGTCACGCTGCCGGCGGCCAAGCCGTTCGCCGTCGGCGAGGCGATCACGATCGAGGAGACCGTCTCGATCGACCAGGAGATCCAGACCGGCGGCATGCGCGGCGACGCCCGCCGCACCTCGGCCTCCGACCGCACGTCGAAGTGGACCGCCCGCCTCCTCCGCAGCGGACGCCTCTCGTTCTTCGACTTCACCGGCGAGGAAACCGTGCGCGACGGCGCCGACCGGAAAGCCGACCGGACCCCCACCGCGACCTCCGAGCCCCGCGAGATCATCCTCGCCGGCATGGCCAACCCCGCCGCCATCCGCGGCGTCGCCGGCCCCACCGGCGCCGACTCCGCCCTGACGACCGCCTTCGCTTCCAAGTTCAACCTGGCCTCCATGATCGAGGCCGAGGTCGGCGGCAAACACCACGCCTCCGAAACCGCTCCCCTCCCGGTCCCGCTGGTCGAGGCGCTCTTCGTCGCGCCCTACCGCACGCCGCCGGGAGAGCTGCAGGGCTCCGCCCGAACGCCGGCGACATGGGAAGGGACCTATCTCCTCTCCGCGCTCTCCGGCGGCGCCGCGACGTTCGAGTTCACCGCCGGCCGCCGCAGCGAGGCCTTCCTCGGCAAGCTCGAGACCACGATGCGCGGCCGGTTCATCGTCACCGTCGCCACGAGCCGCGTGACAACCGTCGAGATCGACTCCACGCACCACCTCGACGAAAACCGCTTCTACGAATCGGTCTCGATCTCGACGACCGCGCGCGCGCGCCTGGCGTTCTCGTCAGGCCGCTTCGCCGACGCCCCCGGCCCCTACGAGCTCGGCTGCACCCCGCGCCCGGGCGACCGCGTACGCGTCCAGCGGTTCTGGTCCACGCCCGCGGTGAACACCCCCTCGGAGCCCGCGAGCGAGTTCGTCCAGGAGTACGCCGGCAGCGCCGACGCTCTCACCGCACGGCGCCGCTACGTCCGCGCCAGCGGCGAGGCCGCCGCCCTCGAAGGGGCGACCTTCGAACTGAAGCTCGATCCGACGGGCTTCGCCGACAATCCTGCGGCCGTCGAGCTCCTCGGGAAGGACGACCGCCTCTTCGCGTGGCTGCCGGCGAAAGCGGTCCGCGTCGGCGATTTCTGGACGCTCGACGGGATGCTGCCAGCCGACCAGCCTCTGCCCGAGACCGCCCCGGCGGCTACGCTCCTCGCGGTTCGCCCAGCGCCCTCGACCAAGCGCCCGCAGGCGTTCGTCGCCATCCTCAACCTCATGAGCGTTCCGTGGGATGGCGTCCGGAAGGCCGATATCCTGATCCTGACCATCGACCTCACCGATCGCCGCCTCGTCTCCGTCACGACACCGAATGGCGCTCCCTACGTCCGCTACACCCGTGTCGGTACGATCAACTGGAAGGAGCCGACCGCCACCGAGCGCGTCATCGCCCAGCTCCGCGCCGAGTTCAATCGAATCAAGAAGCGCTTCGACGCGGAGCGCGACGACGAGGCCCTCGCCATGCTCCCCAGCCTCGTCTACGGACTCTGCAATCTCGCGGCGCATTTCGAACCGGAGCTCGAGTATCTCCTCGGCAAGGTGCGCGATGCGCAGAGCGCCGACCTCATGCAGACGATCGCCATCACCCTCTTTGAACGGAAGCAGTCGCCGGCGCACCTGCGCACCGTCCTCGAAGCCCAGTTTCTCAACCGCCAGTGGAAGAACCTGACGAAGAACGCGGAGCTCTTCGCGAAACTCTTCCCCGACCGGCCGGAAGGGCTGCTCTACCAGTCCATCCCCCTGATGAACCTCCGCAAGTTCGACGACGCCCTCCCGCTGCTCGAGAAGGCGATGGGCAAGGTCGACGAATCGGCCGACGACGGCGCCTGGCTCAAAGCGATGATCGAGCTGTGGACCGCGCGCGCAACGCTCAACAAGGGCGACTTCGCCAAGGCCCACTCGCTCCTCGACGCCGCCCTCGACGCCGCTCCTCGCGGCAGCGCGCTTCGCACCGACATCCTCGAGCTCCTCTCGGACGTCATGAAGGCCGAGAAGATGAAAGTCTACGTCTCGTTCAACGCGCCCGAGTACCTGCCCCTGGGCACCTACCACCTGATGAGCGAGCGCAACGGCCCGCTCCCGCCCTTCCTCAACCTGCATCTCATCAACGGCTCCGACGAGGACCGCGTCCTCGTCTTCTCCGCCGAGGTCCAGGACGTGACCTACGTCTCCGTCGACCAGGTCCTCCTGCCCGGCCGCCCGAAGGACGCGACGGGCCCCGCGCGGTTCAACATGCGCATCTACCAGACGCCTCCGCTCCGCAAGGACTTCAACGTCAACTCCATCCTCGAGGAGATCGAGCGGCCGATCCGCATCATCCTCCGCGAGAAGACCGACACCGGCGAGCGCATCCTCCTCGAGCAGACGATCCCCGTCACGCTCTGGCCCCGCAAGCGCGTCATCCTCCAGAAGCTCGACGCGGACGTGACCGGCGACGTGATCAACATGGAGAAGGCGCTGGCCGCCTGGGTCACGCCCCGCTCGCCGTTCGTCGAGAAGTTCATCAACGACGCCAAGAAGACGCTCCCCAAGGGCGTCGAGTTCCTCGGCGGCGCCGGCATCGCCGGCTTCCCCGCGAAGGACCAGGTCCGCGCGATGTACGACTACCTCAAGTCGCGCGGCGTCTCGTACGTCGCCCACACCCACGGCACGACGAAAACCTGCTTCTACCAGGACGTGCGCCTGCCGTCGGAGGTCTACCGCAACAGCAACTCGCTCTGCCTCGAAGGCACCGTGCTCTTCGCGACGTTGATGGAGGGCATCGGCCTGAAGCCGGTCATCGTCCTCGTGCCGGGCCATGCCTTCGTCGGCTGGCGCGATCCCGGCGGCCCCGTCGACTCGAAGCTCGGGCGCTTCTTCGTGCTCGAGACGACATCCATCGGCCGGCACGACTTCGAGTTCGCCCTGAAGTTCGCCGAGCAGGAGTTCGAGCAGCACCGCCGGCAGCTGGAGAATCCGACGCACTGGGGTACGCAGGTTCTCGACGTGGAGGAGCTCCGCCGCCTCGGCTACAAGCCGCAGCCCTACCCTGAAGATTAGATCTCCCGTCATGAACGACCTCGCCCGGCACTGGCGGCTCGATCCCGCCGTGACCTTCCTCAATCACGGCTCGTTCGGCGCCTGCCCCGCCGCCGTCCTCGACGAGCAGCAGCGCCTCCGCGACCGCCTCGAGGCTCACCCGGTCCGGTTCATGATGGACGAGGTCGAGCCGCTCCTCGCCGCCGCCCGCGAAGAGCTCGCGCGGTTCCTCGGCGCCGACGCCGACGGCCTCGCCTTCGTCACCAACGCGACGATGGGCGTCAACGCCGTCGTCCGGTCGCTCGAGTTCAAGCCCGGCGACGAACTCGTCGCCACCGACCACGGCTACAACGCGTGCAACAACGCGTTCCACTACGTCGCCTCGCGATCCGGCGCGAAGGTCGTCATCGCGAAGCTGCCGTGGCCCGTCGCGTCGTCCGACGACGTCGTCGCCGCGCTGCTCGCCGTCGTCACCCCGCGCACGCGCCTCGTCATGATCGACCACATCACGAGCCCGACGGCGATCATCCTGCCGGTCACCCGGATCGTGCGCGAACTCGCCGCGCGCGGCATCGACACGCTCGTCGACGGCGCCCACGCGCCCGGGATGGTCCCCCTCGATCTGAAGACGATCGGCGCCGCCTACTACACCGGCAACTGCCACAAGTGGCTCTGCGCGCCCAAGGGCGCCGCCTTCCTCCACGTTCGCGCCGACCGCCGCGAACTCATCCGTCCCACGTCGATCAGCCACGGCGCCAACGCCGGCCTTGAGGGCCGGTCACGCTACCGCGTCGACTTCGACTGGCCCGGCACGTTCGATCCCACCGCGGCACTCTGCGTCCCGCACGCCATCCGGTTCGTCGGCTCGCTTCTCCCCGGCGGCTGGGCCGCCGTGATGGAGCACAATCACCGGCTCGCCCTCGAAGGTCGCGACATCGTCGCCGCGGCGCTCGGCGTCCGCCCGCCGGCGCCCGACGCGATGCTCGGCTCGATGGCTGCTCTTCCCATCCGCGACGCCGCCGGTCCTCCGCCGCCCTCCCCGTTCGGAACGGAGGCGACGCAGATGAAGCTCTACGAGCGCCACCGCATCGAGGTCCCGATCATGGGCTTTCCCGCCTGGCCCCGGCGCCTGCTGCGCATCTCGGCGCAGCTCTACAACGAGCGGTCCCACTACCGAACCCTGGCCGACGCGCTCCGTTCGATTTGGTAGACTCTGCGACTCGCATGAACATCGAAGCCCAGGCCGAGAAATTCCGCGCGAACGTCGACGCGCTGAAGAAGGAGATCGGGAAGGTCATCGTCGGCCAGGACGACGTCGTGCAGCAGGTCATCGTCTCGATCCTCGGCGGCGGCCACGCGCTGCTCGAAGGCGTCCCGGGCCTCGGCAAGACCCTGCTCGTCCGGACGATCAGCCAGTGCCTCAACCTCAAGTTCAGCCGCATCCAGTTCACGCCCGACCTCATGCCCGCGGACATCATCGGCACGAACATCGTCGTCGAGGACGCGCAGGGCCGGAAAACCTTCCAGTTCCAGAAGGGCCCCATCTTCGGCAACATCGTCCTCGCGGACGAGATCAACCGGGCGACGCCCAAGACGCAATCGGCGCTCCTCGAGGCGATGCAGGAGAAGGGCGTCACAGTGAGCGGCATCCGCTACCCGCTGGACGACCCGTTCTTCGTCCTCGCGACGCAGAACCCCATCGAGATGGAAGGCACCTACCCGCTGCCCGAGGCGCAGGTCGACCGCTTCATGTTCAAGATCGAGGTCAAGGCGTCGAAGCTCGCCGAGCTCGTCGAGGTCATCGACCGCACGACCGGCCGCGAAGCGCCGCAGCCCTCGCCCGTCCTGAGCGGCGCCGACATCATCGAGATGCGCGCCCTGGCGCGCGAAGTTCCCATCGCGAGCCACGTGAAGGAGTTCGCGGCCCGGCTGGTGCTCGCGACGCATCCCGAGGGCGGCAGCGACGTCGCGCGCAAGTACCTGCGCTACGGCGCATCGCCCCGCGGCGCACAGTCGCTCGTGCTGGCCGGCAAGATCATGGCACTGATCAAGGGGCGCTACAACGTCGCCTTCGCCGATCTGCGCGACGCGTGCTTCCCCGCGCTCCGCCACCGCGTCATCCGGAACTTCGAAGCCGAGGCGGAGGGCGTGAAGTCCGACACGATCATCGAGCGGGTGCTCCAGGGCGTGCCGGAAGTGACCGAAGCCCGGAAGTAATCCGTCTGCCTTCCGACTCCCTTCCTTTTCTCTTTCGACTTGTTCCTTCCGTCTTTCCTTCTCTCTTCCGTCTTCCGTCTTCTACTTCGTCTTTACGAAGTCCACGTACCCGTTCAGCATCTCCTCCCACGTCTGCTCGCCGTAGTAGACGGTTTTCTTCGGATCGGGGTTCGCGGGGTTCTTGTCGCTGTTGTCCCACTTCGCGATCGCCCTGATCTTTGTCCCCTTCTTCACGAGCTTCGGCTCCTTCAGCCGGTAGATCGTCTGCCAGCGGAAGTCGTACGACGGCACATCGAGCAGCACTTCCTCGCTCTTGTCCGGGTGGATCGCGACGTACTTGAAGGCCTTGCCCCGGACGTGCATGTGCGGAAGGAAGCTCAGGATCTTCGCGTCGTGGGGGAAGGTGAAAAGCGCCGTCTCCTCGTGGTCGCCGGCGCCCGGCGGGATCTTGATCTTCTGGTTGATGATCCCGCGCGTCACGACCTCCTGCGTCACCGGCTTTTTCGCGAAGACGAGGCCGATCGCCGACTGGTCCCGCGCCTTCTCGCCGCTGGCGGTGTAGTGGATCTGGAAGTGCAGCGTCGCCCCCGCCGGCAGCTTCTTCGCCATGCCGTCGGGATAGACGTTCGGCTGCTCGCCGGGCACCATCACCGCGAAGTACCCGTAGAAAAGCCCGCCGTCGATCGGCGGCTGCTCCTTCAGGCGCGAGCGCGGGTACTCCACGAAGACGAGAATGTGATGCACGGCCTGGCGCGCGCTCGGACGCACCTCCATCGCCTGGACCCACGTGTCTTCCGCCACGTCGGTCTTCACCTCGAAATACTGGTAGTCGATCGTCCCCTCCGCCGGCACGTCGTACGGCTTCGGGATCGTGTAGATCTTGTCGGGCGTCCCGATCCGCCACCCCTTCGGCCACTCCCGTGCCGCCGGCGCGTCTTTCGCGTCGCCCTCGGGCGTCCCGCCATCGCACCATTTCGTGATCGTGTCGACCTCCGCGTCGCTCAGCCGCCGGTCGTTCTCCCACGCCCCGTGCTTCGGATCGGCGTGCCACGGCGGCATCCGCCGCGTCGTCACGACGTCCCGGATGCGCCGCGCACGCCGCCGCGCATCGTCGTACGAAAGCAGTGAGAACGGGCCGATCTCGTCAGGCCGGTGGCACTCCTGGCACCGGCGTTGGAGAATCGGCTCGACGTCGCGATGGAAGGAGAGCGATGCGTTCACCGGGGCGGCCACTTCGACGGGGCATCCCGGCGCCTCGGTCGCCGCGATCGCGATCGCGCGTCCGGCCAGCAGCGAGTCGATCGCATCGGTGAGGTAGTTCCTCGTCGGCGTCGCCTTGTGATAGGTCAGGCCATACTGATCGTCGATCGCGCCGCGGTAGCGCAGCACGCCCGCCGCATCGACCAGGAAGGCCTCCGTCGTGCGCCGCGCCTTGAGGCGCTGCGCGGCGACATCGCCCGCCTCGACGATGACGATCGCGGTTCGCCCGGCGTACGCATCGCGTAGGCGCTCAACCTTCGGACGGTAGAGCTTCGAGATCGGGCAGTCCGCCGCCGTCATCACGAAGACTCGGATCCCGCCGGGCGCGGCCACGGTCGTTCCGATGCCCGCCGACGTCGGGTCGAGCACGATTGGCGCATTGGGCGAGATGTCGCTGACTCCGCAGGAGACAAGGAGAGCGAGCAGGATGGACATTCGTTTCATGCCTCTATAGATGAATGAGAAGGCCGGCAGGTTCACTCGTCCTGTCATGACCCATGCGGCTGCCGAAGGTCTGGCTCATCTGGCTGATGCTCGCCGCGTTCGTCGCCATCTTCCTCCTGATGGAGCTCGCCGGCGGCAGCACGACCCTTCGCGTGCTTATCCAGTTCGGCGCCACCACTGGCCGGCGAGCACGAGGTCGCGCTGGTCGGCGCCTCATCTCCAGAGGCATGCTTCACATCGGCGTCATGCATCTGCTCATGAACGGCTGGGGGCTGATCATCCTCGGCAAGGCACTCGAGGAGGTCCACGGTCCGCGCACGCTCTGGGCGCTCTTCATCCTCCCGGTCCTCGGCGGCAGCATCACGAGCAATCTCACCAGCACGCATGTCTCGGCCGGTGCGTCCGGCGGGCTCTTCGGCTTGATCGGCGCGTACGTCGTCTACGCGTCGTTCGCCCCGGTGATCGCGAAGGCGATCGCAAGCTTCAAGGCGACGCCGTAGTCATTTGAGCACCGCGTCCGGGTTCTTCATCGGCACCAGCTGCATCCCCAGCCCCGCGCACGCCGGACAGGCATGCAGAATCTTCCCGCCGATCGACCCGCTCGCCGCGCACATCGCGCACGGCCGCAGCGTCCGAACCTCGTTGGCCATCGGCGCGCGCCACGCGCCCGCGCAGCCGCCGCAGTCCACGCGCCCGCGCCCCGCGCACGCCTTGCACGCTTCCGACAGCGCGTTCCCCCTGCACGACGGACAGGTCTTCTTCCCGCCCCCCTGGCCGACCGTGATGATGAACCCGTGCCCGCCGCACTGGCCGCACGACATCGCGCGCCGCCCCTTGCCCTGGCACGTCGTGCACTTGAGCTGGCCGACGCCGTCGCACTTCGAGCACACTTTCGAGTTCGCGAATCCATCGAGCAGCGCCTTCACGTTCGCCGACTCCGACGGACTGCCGCCCTGAGCGCGCATCAGCAGGTCGATCACCTCGCGCACCTGGTCGCGCGTCGTGGACCCGAGGTTCAACCGGAGCGCCGCCGCGGCGTACCGCGCCCGGAACCCGGACTCCAGCCGCAAGTCGGCGATTGCATCCTGGACCCCCGCGTTCTGACGCAGCGCCCGGCCGGCCCGATCGAGCGCGACTTCCTCCGACGGCTGCCACCGGTTGACTCCCACCTCGATCAGGCCGAGCGTCTGCAGCGCCGCCTTCGCGAACGGCGCCCGCTCCTTCGACATCTCGATCACCGCCATCGCATGCGCCGCGCCGATCACCCTCGCGATACCGTCGACCCCCGCCTTCACCGCGGCCTTCGCCGCATCGAGGTGATCGGCCGACCCGGCGCTCATCCATTTCTCCGGGGGCAGCGCGTTCCAGACCGCGTCGAACGCCCCCCTCGACCGGCCCGGGGCCGACGCCGTCACCGTCACCGACGCGTCGGTGAACTTCAACGCCCCCGCGACGTAAACCGTCCAGCGCTCGCCGCCGCGCGTCGCCTCCATCACGGTGCCGTCGCCAAGGCGCAGCGTGACGTGCCGGTCATCGCGCCGCATCAGCGCCCCTTCGTACTGCGGCTCGTAGTCGCCCACCTTGACCGCGACGATGTCGCGCACCAGCCCCCACTCCCGCGCGTCGCGCGAGAGCAGCAGGACCGCGGCCCAGACGAGATCGCTCTTCGCCGCCGACGGCGCCTGCGCCTTCAACTCCTCGCGCAGCTGCAGGCGGTCGACCTCGGACAAGTCGAGCCGGAGTCGGGCGATCGACGACGCCGTCTTGGGTGGATCGGCCGGCGGCAGAGGCACATCGACCACGGGCCCCGGGCCCCGGGCCCGGCACCGGCTTCGGCGGCGCCTCGACCGGCTTCGCCGTCAGCAGCGACGTCAGGGCGGTCGCCGCGACGTCGAGCCGCTCGAATGGCCGGATCGCGATCCAGTCGCCGCGCAGCAGGTGGCGCTCCAGGCTTCTCCACCGCTCGCGCAGCCGCTGGATGTCGATGAGCGCATCGAGCACTTTCGCCCGCGGTGCCTGCGCCAGCGCGCTTCCCTGCCGCTCCGCGGCATCGAGCGCCTTGGTCAGCCCCGTGATGTAGTCGGTTGCGCGCGGATGAAAGGCGTCGACGCGCCACGATTCATACGACTCCCACGTTCCTCCGCGCTTCGCGGAGAACGATGTGGCCTCGCGCTCGATGACGCCCCGCACCACGGCGCCGTCGGCCAGCACCAGCAAGGCGTCGTCGTACCGATCGGATCGCGGCGTCGGCAGCGGCGGCGTTGGCTCAACCGGCGCCTGCGCCACGGGCTGCGCCGGAGCTGCCGGCGCTGGAGCCCGGTGCGAGAGCCGGACCGCGACCCAGAGGCCGGCGGCGGCCGTGATCACCACCGCGACGATCGCCGGCGCGATCCATCGCGGCATCGCGCGGGGCGGATCGATCCGCCGGAGTGGACGCCCATGGAGCCAGGCGCGTCCGCCGGGCCACGTCGCCCGCCAGGCCGTGCACTGCGACACGCTCACTCGGGTGCGAACCCCGCGCGCCGGGCCCGCGCCCATCATCCGGTGCGCCTCCCGCGACAGCGGCTCGTGGAATTCGCCAAGCTCCGCCTTCGCCTCGTCCGAATCGATGTTGTCGCCGGTCCATGCTTCGCGCGGATCGTTCACGCACTCGCGGGGCGCCTCCGGCACCAGGGCGATCCGCTTCACCGTCTCGCGCCAGCGACGAAGCACGTCGGCTTCCGTCCGCGTTCCCGAACCCCGGCACGATGCGCACTGCGACCTTCCGCCGCAAGCTGGGCAGCCTGCTCCGCCGCACGTGGCGCAGCGCACCTGCCCGGTGCCGACGCAGGCGCTGCACGCCCATGCACGGACCGTCCCCGGCACGCTGTAGGTGATCTCGAACGGCTCGCCCGGAAGCTCCACGGTAAAGGGGTCGGGCTCGGGCGAGTCCTGCACGCCACGCTGCACCCATTCGCGCCGCTCGATTTCCGTTTCGAAGGTCACCAGGAAGATCGGCTCCAGCGACGGCGCCGCCGCCTCGCGCCTCGCCAGCGCGGCCGCCACTTCCTCGGGCCCGGGCAGCTCGATTCTCAATCGTGCAGCTTCGAGTCGTACTTCGCGACCCGCTCAATCTCGTCCTTCGAGAGCGTCGAGGTCCCGCCCGTGGCGAGCTGGATGACGACCTTGTCGCCCTGCTCATCCACCGAGAGGGCCTTGAGGCGACCCCCGCTCTTGAGGAAGACGACCCATTCCGGCTTCTTGGGGTCAACCTTCGGGGCATCGACCTTCGGCGGCTCGAACGGTTTCAAGACCAGGAGCTCCATCGTCATCGTGTTGATCGCGACGGCGAAAACCCTGCCGCCTTCGAGCGTCCATCGATCGTCGATCGCCCACGATCCCTTGGCGCAACCGGCCTTCTCCCGCGCCAGCTCGAGCTGGACCAACGCGGTCTGCTTCCACTTCTCGAAGGCGGTTGGGCTGCACATCTTCAAACAGTAGGTGGCGTGGAACCAGTAGTAGTAGTCCCTGCTCCACCCGGAGGCGTTCGGCGGGTCGGCCAGCAGCTGCTTGACGGCGACATCGACCTCCGCCGGCTTCATCGTCCCTGTGACGCGTCGGATCGAGAGGCCGGCGGCGGTCATCGCGGGATGGTGCAGGTAGCTCTCGTTGGTGCCCGGGACGAAGACCTTGCCCGTCGACTTGTTCGTGTAGCCGGTGATGCCGCTCCGCTCATCGGTCGCCGCGTTGACCCAGGCGGCGGCATCCGCGAACAACTTGGCCGGGACTTTCACCCCGGCGCGACGCGCGGCATCGAGCGCAAGGACCACCCAGGCCGTGACGGACGCGTCGGTGTCGGCGCACTTGGCCGTGTAGCGCCATCCCTTTCCCGGACTTTGCGCTGCGACGAGCCAGTCGACGCTCTCGTTGAGCGCCGTGCGCACGCGATCGTAGTCGTCCTTCGTCAGCGGCCCCTCGGCCGCCGCGCTTCGCACCGCCTCCGCGAAGACCCACACCGCGATCGCCACGTCGTACATCGACTTCTCGACGAAGACGGCGTTCTTCCACTCCTTCGCGAGGCGGAAGACGGCATGGCGCAGCGACTCGCCGACGTTGATCCCGTCGTAGTCGTCCGCGTCCTGGAGGCGGTACCCGGCACCGAGGTAGGCGAGCGCCGCCAGCGCGGTGACGCCGAACTCGTGGCCCCCCTTCCAGGTGCCGGACGTGCAGGCCTTGCCCTTGCAGACCTCCGCCAGGCTCTTCATCGACCACGAGCCGTCCTCGTTCTGGTGGCGCGCGAGCCAGAGCAGTCCGTCGAGGACCTTGTCGTTCATCTCGCGGCCCCGCACCGCCGGCGGCTTCTCTTTGACGACCGGCTTCGGCGGTTCGGGCTGGGGCGTGGGTTTCGTCGGATCGGGCGTCGGCTTTGGAGGAGTCTTGCTGATCCGCGCCTGGATCTGGTCGCGCCACCGCTTCACCGTGTCGCCGTACCTGGACAGCGAATTGCGGAAGAGGAACTCGTCGCAGGCGCGGAGACCCGCCTCATCGGGCAGCGACGCGAGCCGCAGATTGAGTTTCTCAAACTCCGATTGCTCCCGGAGGCGCGTCCGCAGGGTGTCTTCGAGCATCGCGATCCGCGTCTGGATGTCGGCGGTCTGCTTGATCTCACCGGCGCGGCGCAGGCAGTCGAGCGCCGCCTCGAAGTTCCCTTTCGTCTCCGCGGCCTGGGCCTGGTCGAGGAGCTGCTGCCGTTCGTCGGGCTCGGGCGGCCCCACCACGACCGGCGCCGGCAGCGTCTTCACCGGTTCGGGCGGCTTCGCCACTTCCGGCGTCGACCGGCGAGTCATTGCAAATGCCGCGATCGCCACGGCGATCACGATGACGACCGCGATGCCGGCGAGGGGCCGGGCGAGCGACTTCGGCTTCTCCATCGGCGGCGGCTCGTCGTCGGCCGAGAGCGCATCGGCCAGCTCCCGCTGCGTGTTGACGATGATGCGCCCGAGGTCCCGCGCGCTCGACGGCCGGCTCTTCGGATCGGGCTCCAGCAGCGTCATCAGCAGATTCACCAGCGGCTGCGGCACGCCCCGCTGGAGCAGTTCGCCGGGCGAGGCGGGTTCGAGCATCTGCCGCACGATCGTCTCGGCCGGCGTCGCCGCCTGGAACGGTGACCGCCCCGCGATCAGCGCGTAGACGGTCGCGCCCAGCGCGTAAAGATCGGCCCGTCCGTCGACTTTCTCGCCCCGCACCTGCTCCGGCGCCATGAAGCCCGGCGTTCCGCCCTCGACGCGGACCGTCGACTCCGAATCGTAGACCAGCCCGAAATCAATCAGCTTCAGGCTGCCGTCGGGAGTGACCAGGATGTTCGTCGGCTTCAGGTCGCGGTGCACCATGCCGCACAAGTGGATCGCTTCCAGCGCGCGGCTGATCTGGAGCATCCACTGGAGCAGCGTCGCCCACTGGAGCGGGGGCCGCGGGAGCTTGGCTTCGTTCAGCGGCGCCCCCTCGACGTAGGGCATCACGAGATACGCGATACCGTCCTGCACGCCGAAATCCTGCACACTGACGATGTTCGGATGCTGGAGCTTCGCGAGCCGCATCGCCTCCTCGCGCAGCCGCTCGACCCGGTCGGTGCGGTGCAGGACCTTGATCGCGGCGCGCAGGCCGATCGCATCGTGTTCGCCGAGCCACGTGCTGCCGCTCGTGCCGCGCCCGAGCCGCCGCAGCAGCTTGAACCGGCCCAGCGTGCGGCCGATGAGCTCACTCACCGAGACTCGCCGCCCCTCGGCCGCGAGCGCGTCGAGGATCTCCTGCGCCTTCGCCGGCGTGACGATGTGCTCCTGCATCAGCACCGCGGCCAGCGACGCGAGGTTCGTGATGCGACGCTCCTGCGCAATCTCCCCCGCCTGGCGGACCTCGTCGGCCGACAGCCCTGCCGCGGTCAGCTCTGCTTCAAACATGAGACAGGATTAACCCTATCCCATCCCCCGCGTCGGCGGAAGGCCATACTATGGCGAGCATGTCGGACGACCTCGCGGACGCACTCTTCAAGAAGAAGTTCCTGACCTCCCAGGACATCAAGACCCCGCAGCTCGTCCGCCCCAACGCCGACCTCGCCACCGGCGAACCCTTCGGCCGCTTCCAGATTCTCAAGGACCTCGGCGAGGGCGGTCTCGGCCGCGTCGTCCTCGCCGTCGACACGCTCCGGGGCGAGCGGGTCGCGCTGAAGCTCCTCAAGCGCGGCCTCCCCGACGACTTCCTCCGCTTCGCCCGCGAGGCGCGGCTCGCGAAGGAACTCTCCCACCCGAACATCGTCCCCATCCTCGACTCCGGCCAGGTCGGAGATCAGCCCTACATCGCGATGGCCTACGTCGACGGGCCGACGATGCGCGATCACGCGCCGGCGATGGCGCAACGCATCGAGGTCGCGGTCTCGGTCGCCCGCGCTCTCGGCCACGCCCATCGATGCGGCATCGTCCACCTCGACGTCAAGCCCGAGAACGTCCTCGTCGACCAGGACGGCGAGCCCCGGCTCACCGACTTCAGCCTCGCGCGCCACTTCGGTTCCGAGACGCGCCACATCACCCGCGAGGGAATGATCGCCGGCACGGTCTTCTTCATGTCGCCGGAGCAGGTCGGCGCGCAGCGCGACCTTGGGCCGCAGAGCGATGTCTTTTCGCTCGGCGCGACGCTCTACTACTACTTCACCCGGACGATCCCCTTTCCCGGGAGCCGCGCCGAGGAGATCTTCTCGAAGATCGAGAGCACGGCGCCCGCGCCCCCCCGCACGATCGAACCGTCGATTCCCCAGTCGGTCGAAGCCGTGATCCTCTGCGCGATGGAGAAGGAGCCCGCGAAGCGGTACCAGCACGGCAGCGAAATGGCCGACGACCTGGCGCGGGCGCGCGACTTCAAGGAGCCGAAGGGGTTCGTGGCATGGCTGCGGCGGATGCTGGGCGGGTAGAACCGGCGGCCGCTACTCCAGGAACTTCGACAGGTACGCGACTTCCTCTTCGTATTCCTCGGCGCTCGACGCGTACTCGGCGATCTCGGCCTTCAGGAGTTCGGCCAGCCTCGCCCGGGCGCGGTGGAGGTAGTTCTTCACGTCCTGCAGCTTCTTCCCCATCGACTCCGCGATCTGCTCGTAGGCCAGCCCCTGGAGCAGGTGGAGCGACATCGCCTGGTGCTGGTCCGGCTTCTCCGCCTCGAGCTTGGCGAGCGCGCGCTTCACGAGTTCCATCAGCCACACGCGGTCGAACTCCTCGTCGCGCACCGGCGCCGCCGCGACGCTGCCCGCCAGGGCGCCGTCGTCCGCGTCGAGCGACACCGCCGCCTTCCCCTCGCCCCGCTTGATCGTTCCGCGCCGCTTCCGCTCCTCGCGCACGACGTTCTGCGTGACGCCCAGGAGGAAGCTCCGGAACCGCCCCTTCGCCCGGTCCGCCCGCGCCAGCACATCGTCCCGCGTGATGCGCAGGAAGACCTCCTGCGTGAGATCCTCCGCGTCCTGTTCGGCGAACCCGAGGTTCTTGACGAACCGCAGGACCGGCGTGCGGTACTGCGAGACGAACGCGTTCACGGCCGTCGTGTCGCGCCGCTTGACGAGCGAGATCCGCGACCAGAGGGTGCTCTCGAACCGGACGAACTCACCCACTTCGACTCAGCGCGGCTCGCGCCGCGCCTCGCTCAGTGCCAGCACACCTGTGTACCCCGACGTCATCACAGCCACTTCCGCCACCTGAAGAGGGCGACCAGCGCCCCGGTCATCGTCACCATGGCGCCGACCAGGATCCAGAATCCGTGCGGATGATCCGCCAAGGGGAGCTTCAGGTTCATCCCGTAGATGCCGGCCAGCAGGCTCGAGAGCATCGTCGCCACGCTGAAGATGGTCAGCACCTTCACGATGTCGTTCGTCCGCTGGGCGACCACGGAGAGATACGTTTCGAGCGCGCTCCCGACCACATCGCGGAAGCTCTCCAGCATCTCCGCCACCCGGACGATGTGATCGTAGACGTCGCGGAAGTGCGGCGCGACTTCCTTCCGCACCGCCGCGTAGTCCCCGCGCGCGATCCGGCCGTAGACGTCGCGCGCCGGATGAACGACGCGCTTCAAGTGGAGTACGTCCTTCTTCAGTGCGAAGATCTCCGCCAGCATCCGCTGTGACGTGGGCCCGCCCCGGAAAAGCGTCCGCTCCAGCGAGTCGATCTCCTCGTCCAGCTTCTCAATGATGTCCAGGAACGTGTCGGCGAGCCGGTCCATGAGCGCGTGCAGGAGCCAATCCGCCCCCCTTGCCATCACACCCGGCACCGAGAGCATCCGCTTCTGGACCTCGTCGATGCCGCCAAGCCCCGCCGCATGGTAGGTCACCACGAAGTTCCGACCCAGGAATGCATCGAGCTCCGTCGTCCTCACCTCGCCGCGCTTGTCCGCCTTCGCGATCCCGTGCACCACGAGGTAGATGTAGTCGGTGTAGTCGTCGAGCTTGGGGTGGTTGAGCTCGGAGACGCAGTCCTCCACCGCCAGGTGGTGGAATTTGAACGTCTTCGTGAGGATCTCGTTCTCCTCCGCCGACGCGTCGGAAAAATCGACCCAGACGACGTGCTCCGGCGAGGCCAGCAGCTCCGGCAGCCGCGCCAGCGTTTCCGGCCAGGCGACGGTCCCGACCTTCGCCGCGAGGATGGTCAGCGCCACGGGAGCAGTATACCGGTCCGACTCTCTCCCTCTTTCGCTCTCTCCCTCTCTCCCGGTCTCCTTGGCGGCTCGCTCAGGACCGGCGGGCGTGCTCGCACTGAGCGGAGCGATGCGTAGCATCGCGAAGTCGAAGTGATACAATCGCCATTCGTGCCCGACGATCCCGCCACGACCTCCAGCGGCGACCTCCGCGAAGGAGCCAAGCTCGGCCGCTGCCGCATCGAGCGCGTCCTCGCCACCGGGGGCATGGGCACGATCTACATCGCCCAGCACGAGGCCCTCGACAAGACCGTCGTCGTCAAGGTCCTCCCGCCCAACCTCGCCGCCGACCCCGAGTACCAGAAGCGCTTCCTTCGCGAAGCCCGCGCCGCCGCGAAACTGGAACATCCCAACATCGTGCAGATCTACGACGCCGCGACCGAAAGCGACATGCCCTACATCGTCATGCAGTACATCGAGGGCCAGGACCTCCAGGTCCTCCTCGACAAGAAAGGCAGGGCGCCGCTCGGCGATTCGCTCTCGATCACGAAGAAGGTCGCCCAGGCCCTCGCCTTCGCGCACAAGCAGGGCATCATCCACCGCGACATCAAGCCGTCGAACATCATGATCTCCAAGCAGGGCAAGGTCATGGTCACCGACTTCGGCCTCGCCCGCCACATCAGCGGCACCATGTCCGCCACCGTCACGCAGGGCGGCATCGTCCTGGGCACGCCCGACTACATCTCGCCCGAGCAGGCCATGGGCGAGCGCACCGACGGCCGCACCGACATCTACTCGCTTGGTTGCACCATCTTTCGCATGATCGCCGGCCGCCCGCCGTACGAGGACCCCAACCCCGTCACGGTGATGATGAAGCACGTCCGCGACACCGACCAGCCCCCGCTGCTTCGCAAACTCGTCGCCGACGTCCCCGAGGTGGTCGAAAAGATGGTCGACAAGATGCTCAAGAAGAACCCCTCGGAGCGCTACCAGACGATGGAGGAGGTCGTCGCCGCGATCGATGCCTGCAAGGGCAAGGCCGGCGCCGGGTCGCGGGTCGAGACATCGCCCATCGCCAAGACCGGCGCGTCGACCGCGATCACGCCGCCGTTGCCCAAGCGCACCGCGCTCATCATCGCGGCGAGCGCCGTCGGGACGCTCCTGTTTCTCATCATCCTCGGCTTCCTCCTGCGCCCCTCGGCCGCGACGCGGCTTCTGAATGAGGCGAAAGGCTTCGAGAAGCGGGGCGACGAGTGGACCTCCACGGCCCTCCAGGCCTACCACGACATCGAGAAGACCTATCCGGGCAGCACGCAGGCCGATGAAGCCCACCGGCTCGCCGAAGCGCTGGAGCTCCGCCTCGCGACGAAGAAGCTCGACAGCGCCGACGCCGACTACAAGACGGGAAAGGCGACGTTCACCGCCGCCGCCGTGAAGATCCACGAGGCCCGCGCCGTCGCATCGCTCAAGGCGCGCTGCGACCAGCTCTGGCAGGAGCTCTCCAGGGCCGAGGTCCTGGCCCGCACCGCGCGCGTCTGCAGGCTCATCATGGAAGCCGAGGAGACGCAGCCGGGCCCCGACCGCGACAAGGTCTTCGAGAAGTTCGAGGAGCTCCTCAACCCCGCCGACCTCTCGCGCGTCGGCAAGATCGAGATCCGGAGGTTCTTCAACTTCCTGCTCGGCCGCATGAAGCCGGGCCGCGTGACCTTCGTCTCGATCGAGCCGAAAGTCGACACCCTCAAGCTCATCGTCGAGGATTCCCGCGCGGAGCTCACGCTCGTCGTCACGACGAAGAACGCGCAAGGCGAGATCAAGAGTGCCGAGGCCCCCACGCACTGGACCCACGCCGACGACACGTGGTATTTCGCGCTAAAGGAGAAGTAGCTACTTCTCTAACTCCCGTGCCTTGATCCGGTCCTTGTTGTTCTCGTAGACCCGCGTCTTCTTGTACTCCTCGTGGATCTTCTTGTAGAGCGCCGCGGCGTCGGCCTTCTTCCCCTGGTCGTAGAGCTTGTCAGCATCTTCCAGCAGGCCCTTCGCCTTCTTTTCGTCCTTGCCGAGCAGCCCATCCAGCACGTCCTTCCCCTTCTCCTCGATCGCCTTCTGCGCCGCCTGCTTCGCGAGATCGGCCATCAGCTCCTTCCACTCGAGATGCGGGCTCATCGCCTTGCCGGTGACGTGGACCGTGATCGTCTTCCCCGCCCAGTACTTCAGGAACCCGTACTTCGACACCAGCTTGTCGCTCACGGGGATTTCCCAGTAGAGGTCGAGCTGGTCGAGCCGCTTCGCCCCCTGGTTCGACCGGTCATCGAGCGCGATCGAGCCGGTCCAGTGCGTGACCTGGCCCGAGATCTTCATCCGGACCGGATTCGCGTAGTGCAGCCGGCCCTCCTGGATGTAGAAGTCGATCGGATTCAGGTCGAGCCCGTCGAGCGTGCCGATCTCGAGCGCGCCGAGCAGCGCGGCGATGAACGGCGCGCCCTTCAGGCCGAGCCCCGAGATCTCGAAGTGGCCGCGCCCGTTGATCGGCGTCTTGTCGAAGTTCCTCCAGCCGTCCTCCTTCGAGAAGCTCATCAGGAGCGGCGTCGACAGCCCCGCCCGGTACTGGATGTCGAGGGAGGTGTCGATCGATCCGGCGATCATCCCGTCCACCGTGCCCTTCGTGATCGCGAACATCGGGTGGATCAGCTGGAGCAGCGGGCTCATCTCGCCGTTCGCCGCGACCTTCTTGAGCGTGAACGTCGCCGTCGAGACCGGCTGCACGTTCTTCTGCGGCTCACGAAGATCGACGTCGAGCTTCATGTCGGTCAGCCCGCCGTTCACGCCGAGCGTCGTCGTCGTCGTCGCGTGCTGGTCGGGCTGGATCTTCACGTCCATCCCGCCCTTCGCCGACAGCCCCGTCATCGTGAACAGGCCGATGCCGAGCGACGCGCCGCCGGTCGAGTTCCGCAGCATCACGATCGGGTCGAAGTCTTTCGCCTTCCCGTCGAGCGTGAAGCTGATCTTCTGCTCCTCCGCGCCCGTCAGCTTCCCGCCAAAGAGCCACGGCTGGAGCATCGCGCCCATCTTGTCCGGAATGTAGGCGAAGTCGCCCTTCATGCCGACGAACTCCATCTCGCCCGTCACGTTGCGGACGACCCCCGACGACGTCCCGTTCACGAACGATGACTTCACGCCGGCCTTCTTCAGTTCGACGTCGGTCCTCCCCTCGCGCCGCATCCCTCGCTTCACCTCGGCGATCATCGTGACGACCGCCTCGCAGGTCATCGTGATGGTCGGCTCGGTGACCGTCACTTTCGTGCCTGGCTTGTCGCCCGGCACCGTCAGCGTGAAGTTCTCGATCGTCCCGCCGCCGTTCGCGTCGAGCTTGCCTGAGCGGCCGCCGACGTCGAACGTCGCCGTCGCCTTCCCGGTCAGCTCGTAATCCTTCGGCAGCCCCATCATCGCGCCGAGGTCCTTTTGAACCTGCGCGAGCTCGGCGTCCGCCTTGAGGGTGACGTTCGCCGACATCTTGTCGCCCAGGCCGTTGATCTCGCCTTCGACCGTCGCCGTCGCGGTCTGGCTCACGTAGGTGCACTTCTTGATCTCGATGTGCTCCTCGGTCGGCTTCATGTCGGCGACGATGTCGAACTCGACAACCATGTTCGTCTGCGTGATGACGGTCGGCTCCGGCTTCGGGGTCTTGGGATCGGCCGGCGGCATCGTGATCACCAGCTTCGGCGCTTTCAGGTTGCCCTTCGCCGTGTAGGTCTCGCCGTTGACGGTGACGTCGGCGATGGCCTTTACGTCCTGCCCCTCGAGCTTGTATCCCATCAAGAAGGCAGAAAGCCGGTCGTTAAGCTTGGTCGGCTGCAGCCCCGCCGTGATGCGAAGCGTGGCTTCGAGCTTCATCGGCGTCGCGAGGAATCCGCTCGCCGTGCCATTTGCACTGATGCCCGCCCCCGGAGCCAGGAGTTGGCAGACCTGGATCGTCGCCTTGCCCGTTCCCTGGGTATCAATGAGCGTGTTCGACTCGAGAATGATGTCCACCTTTTCCAGCTTCAGCGGCGTTTCTCCGACCTTGTAGCCGGTCAGCGACATCTGCTCGATCTTCAGGAGCGGCATCACCTGGATCTGGTTGCCCTGCGTAAGGACGTTCGCCGAGAACCGCCACGTGCCTGACGAGACGGCGTCCTTCAGGTCGGGCATCATGATCTTCGCCAGGTCGACCAGCGGCGCGATGTCGCCATGGAAGTCGAACTCACCGTTCGCGACCATCCCTTCCTTCATGAGGTTGGTGACCTTCAAGTTGCCGTTGCCCTGCGCAAGGCTGCTCTTCAGGTCGAGCTTCACCAGGTCGAGCACGTCCCCCTTCTTCGTTCCGTTGCAGGTGACGTTGAAGCCACGGACGCTCGCGGGCTTCGACGAGTCCTTCATCCACGCGTCGATCGTCGCGATGGTGAAAACCGCGCGCTTCGCGTCGGCATCGAACGTCTTGAGGTTCGCCGTCACGTCGCAATCAAGCGAGATGTCGGCCACGACCGCGCCCTTCGGCCCGAGTTGCGGCGTCATCGCCACGACGTCACGAATCTTGACGTCGGCCTTGGCAACGATGTCGTCGCCCTTCTTCGACCCGGAGAGCTTCGCGACGATGTCGTGGATCGTCGCCGACATGTCGCTCATCGCCGCGTCCGCGGCCTTCACCGTCAGCGTAAAGCCCTTCGAGCCGGCGTCGAACGTCTTCAGGTTCGCGCTGACGTCGCCGTCGAGCGCGATGTCTGCGATCTTCGAGCTCTTCAGGTTGAAGGCGGCGGAGCTCGCCGTCACCTCGCGGATCTTCGCGTCGGTCGTGATGGCGAGGATGTCGCCTTTCTTCGATCCCGAGAGCTTCGCGGTGACGTTTTTCACGCCCGCGGCCATCGCGGGGTCGTTGAGCGCCACATCGACGATCCCGCACTCCATCGTGATGTCGCGGATGTCGGCATCGAGCGTCTCGTAGTTGCACGCGACGTTGTAGAGGACGCTCACGTCCTTCAGGGTCGCGCCGCCCGGCCCGAGCGTCGGCCCATGCACGACGAGATCGCGCGTCTTGAAGTCGCCCTTCGCCGTCATGTCGGTTCCGCGGAACGTCGCGTCGGCCCAGACCAGCAGGTCAGTGCCCGAGAGCGTGTAGCCCATCAGGAAGTCACCGAGCTTCTCGTTGATCGCCGCCGGGTAGGCCTTCACGTGGACGGTCGCGGAGCCCGCGATCTTCCTCATCTCCATCGCGTCGGTCGCCTCGCCCTTCGCGTCGGCGTCGACCAGGCCCGAGACGAGCTTGAACGAGTCGAGCGTGCTCTTGCCGCCCGGCCGCAGGTCGATGTTCGCAACCGCGTCCATCGTGAGATCGATCGGCCCGAGATTCTTGCCCTGGAAGCCGATGAGCTTCAACGCCGAGACGCGGACCGTGCTGACCGCCCTGGCAATCTCGCCGGTGCCCTCGAGCGTCGAGTCGATGTGCACCTTGCCGCCGAACGAGAAGCCGAGCTTCATGAACTCGACTTTCTTCGCCACGTCGTCAAGGTCGGCGTCGACCTTCAGCACCGAGTCGCTGAAGCTGAGCTTCTTGAGGTCCGCCCCGCCCCGCGCGGTGACGGCGACCGTTCCCGCGTGGATCTCGCACGATTCCAGCTTGCCCTGGCCGCGGAGTTTCGTCGGATCGGCGAGGTCGTCGAAGGAGATCGGCTTCCCCGGATCGAACGCGCCCTTCAGCGTCATCGTCGCGGTAGGATCGATCGGGAGCGGCTGGCCCTTGTCGTCCTTCGCCGAGAGATTCTCCAGCTTCGCCGCGACGTCGACCTGCGCCGAGCCCATCAGCTTCGACCTCACGCCGACGGCGACCTTCGCGATGGTCTTGAGCGTCGCGCGGCCGTCGAGCGTGTAGTCCTGCTTCATCTGGAGCAGCGAGCCGAGCGTCTGCGTGAGCTCCTTGAGCTTCGCGTCGGCCGTGATCGTCGCGTCGGTGGAGCCCATCTCCGTCAGGATCCTGGTCATCGTCGCCACGACCGTGGCGCCGAGGAAATCGCCGACGTCGAGCCGCACGGTCGCGGTCCCGGTCCCTTCGCCGTCCAGGTCGATCGTATGCGTCAGCTTGATGAGGTCGAGCTTCACCGGATTCGGCAGCGGTCCGCCGGCGACGTCGAGTCCGCGAAGCTCGAGTCCTCCGCCGCCCTTCGCCGACGTCATCGACGTCAGCTCGTAGTCGACCTTGCCGTTGACGCGGCCGTCGAGCTTCGCCAGCGGCGAGAACGCCGCGACGACGGGGAGGAGCTTCGCAAGGTTGATGTCGGTGAACGTGAGGCCGACGGGACCGTGCAGGTGGTCGAGGTCGAGCTTGCCCTCCTTCGCGACGGTGATCTCGCCCTTCACCTTCACCGTTCCGATGCCGGCAAGGCTCGCGTCGAAGGCGATCGGCTTGTCGAGCGTGTCGATGGTCAGCTTCGCGGCGAGGTCGGTGAGCTGCGTGCTGCGCCCGTCTTCGTGGAAGAAGGTGACCCGGCCGCCCGTCACGGTGACCTTCGCCTTCACCGTCGGCAGCTTCTCGTCTTTCTTCGGCCTGTCGCTCTTCGTCGCATCCCTGTCGGGCTTGACCGGCTCCGCCTTCATCAGCGCCATGAGATTGAAGGATCCATCGGCCTGATGCCGCACGACGATGACCGGGTCCTCGATCGTCACGTCGGCGATGTACGAGCCGCCGATCGCGCTCATGACCGACGCGCTGATGTCGACCTTCTTCGTCGAAAGGATCACCTCGCCCTTCGAGTCTTTGACCCGCAGGCCGCCGACGTGGACGTTGCCGGTCCATCCGAACGAGAACTCGTCGAGCTCCGTGGTGCCGTTGAGCTTTTCGTTGAGGACGGCGACGACTTTCGAGCGGACGATCGGCGCGATGATCATCGGGCCGAAGAGGAGGACGATGAGGAAGAGCGCGGCGCAGATGCCGCCGGTCCAGAGGAGGATTTTCTTCCAGCGGCGCATTTTCTTGGGAGGGGCGGCCGCCTCCGCGGGGACCTGCTCTGTTCGCGGCGGCGCAGGCTTCTTTGCAGGCGGCGGCGCGGCCTTCGCCGGCGGCGGGACCGTCGGCTTCTTCGGCGGCGAGGTCTCTTCGATCCCAAACTGCGTCGGCGCGGCGGGTGCCGGAACCTTCTCCTCGGGCGGGAGGAGGTGCGCCGGCAGGAGCGTCGGCATGAAATCGGGATCCTGCGCCGGCGTCGGCTTCTTGCCGGGCAGGTTGATCGGCCTTGGGTTCGGTTTTGGCGGAATCGGATTGGGCTTTGGATCGCTCATCACATCCCCCGGGTCTTTCGGGGCGGCATTCTAAGCCTGCCCGCACTCGAATTCACTATGCTTGTACGACGTGCGCGATCTCGCGACTCTCACAGATCTGGATGACATCCTGGCCTCGACCCGGACGCCGCTCGTCCTTTTCAAACACTCGACGATCTGACCGCGCAGCACGCGTGCTCTGGAAGAGTACAGAGCCTATGCGGCGCGGTTTCCAAATGGCGCCACGCTCACCTTCCTGGACCTGCTGGCGCACCGCGACCTCTCCAGCGCCATCGCCGAACGGCTCGGCATCAAGCACGAATCGCCGCAGGCGGTGATCGTGCTGAATGGGAAGGTGCGGGCCGTCCTCAATCACGAAGCGATCACGGAGCGGGCGCTCGAGGCCCTGCTGAGCGGCTAACGTCCCCTTCGCGGCGGCACGGTGCTCTTCGAGCCATTAACGCTGAGTGGCAGAGGAAGCAGAGAGCGCGGAGCGGTCTGGCTGCAAGCGGAACACATCCCACGCTGGGCAGTGGCCTTCGGCCCCCCGTTTGGGGAAGACCCCAAGAGAGTCTTCTCGGCGCACTCTGCGCCCTCGGCGTCTCTGCGTTTTGCCCGCAGGGCATCCCACGCCGGATCAAGGACATCTGGCTGGCTACTGTCCACTGGCCACGAGCTACTTCAACAGGATGTTCGCGTACGTTCCGATCGCCGCCAGCTCGCCCTTGCCGTCGAAGACGCTGCACTCGACGACCACCATCCGCCGGCCCGCCTTCACGACCCGCGCTTCCGCCCGCGCCGGCCCCCACTTCAGGCCGCGCAGGAAGCGCATCGTGAAATCGCTCGTCAGGATCTCCTGCCCCTTCTCCATGGCCGCGTACGCCGCCGCCGTCTGGCAGGTGTCGGCGAGCGTCGCCACCCACCCGCCGTGCGCGAGGCCGTGAATCTGGCGCGAGGAGCTCCGCACCGGCGCTGTCGCCACCGCCTTCCCGCGCTTCGGCACCTCCACCCGGATGTCGAGCGAGTTCGGGAACGGGGCCGCCATGATCCGCGCCTCGATCTTTCGCAGCCGCTCCGGTCGTTTCATGGCGGCACAGCTTACCGACCCTACGGTTGTATAAGAAGAGGATGCTCCTCCTGCTCCTCGCGCTGTGCCAGCAGGCCGATCCCCATCGCGAGAAGGTCGACAAGGGCGTTGCCTTCCCGGACAAGGACGCCATCGCCGCCGTCGCGAGGAAATCGGACTGGCACAAGAAGACGCTCGACATCCTCCTCGACCCCGCGCTCTGGGCGACGGCGCTGAAGACGATCGAAGAAAAAACCGGCCTCAAGGCGGAGAAGCTCGACATCAAGGTGACGCTCGGCACGATCAAGGTCGCCCCCGCCGTCGCCCACGGCAGGGAAGGCGTTGGGGCCGTCGAGCTCGACATCGACCAGCTCGCGAAATACGCCAAGGGCGCCGACGAAATCCGCCGCCTTCAACAGAAGGGCGTCACCGTCGTTGTGCCGCCGGCGAAGACCGAGTCGACCATCCTCCACGAGCTCACCCACTGCTTCCAGGGCACCGATCAACCGGGCTGGTTCCTCGAAGGCATGGCATGCTTCGTCGCGGGCGACCCCAACATCGTCCTCGGCTTTCGCGCCGGCGGCCAGAAAGTCGGCGCCGTCGACGCCGAGATGGCGCGCGACTGGACCTTCGCGCGCGGCTGGGCCTTCTTCGAGTGGATGAAGGCCAAGCACGACGTGAAGAAGTTCGTCGCCCTCGCCATCGGCGGGAAGAAGGCCTCCGAGGCCGCGGCGGAAGTCACCGGCCTCACGTGGGACGAGGTCAAGAAGGCCGAGGCCGCCTGGTCGGCGACGTGGGTGCAGAAGTACAAATGAGGATTCTCCTTCTCCTAGCGCTCCTCCTTCCCCCCGACGTCCTCCATCTCAAGGACGGCGGCAAGATCGAGGGGAAGATCATCTCGTCCGACGGCGACGTCTACAAAGTCCAGGTGGCTACGGGCACCGTCACGATCGCGAAGTCGAAGGTCGAGAAGATCGACTACGGCCCGTCGCCCGCGGAGGAGCTCGCCGACCGCAGGGCGAAGCTCGACCGCAAGGACGCGAAGGCCGTGCTCGAACTCGCGAAGTGGGCGCAATCGAAGGGCTTCACGAAGGAGGCGATCGAGATCGCCCGCGCCGGCGACGACGCGGCCTGCAGAGATTTCGCCGCGTCGCTCATCGAGCCCGAGGTGCGCCGCAAGCTCGACGAAGCGTCGAAGGCCTTCAAGCTCGGGCTGACCCGGCGCGGCCGTGAAATCGTCGCCGCCATCGAGAAGGAGTACCCCGAGGCGAAGGAGCGGGCCCTCGCGCTGGTTCCGAAGGAGACGGCCCCGGCGCGGCCGGCGCTCAAGCAGGAGGTCGTCGACGCCGTCAACGCGTGGTTCGACAAGGGGACGCCGATCAAGGTCGACGCGCCCGTCGCCGACTTCATGAACGCGATCCGGTTCGGCGCGAAGCCGTCGGGCGGCAAGACCGGATTCAGCGAGTGCAAGACGCCGGAGGGTGTGCCTTACCTGCTCCAAGTGCCGAAGGCGTACAAGGGCGACCGGCCGATGCGCCTCATGATCAGCCTGCACGGCAGCGGCGGCACGGCGATGATGGCGCTCAAGTGCTGGGGCGGCAGCTTCGACGATGAGGAGGATCTCATCGTCGCCGCTCCCGAAGGCGGCCTGCCTGGCTGGGGCAACTCGCTCGCGGGCCACGACCGCATCCTCGGCGTCGTCCGCGACGTCTCGGCGCATTACGCGATCGACCTGGATCGCGTCACCCTCGAGGGCGGCTCGATGGGCGCGCACGGTTCGTTCTTCCTGACGATGTACTACCCCGACCGCTTCGCCGCGATCGCGCCGCGGTGCGGCTCGGCGCGCTTTGTCAACCAGCGGTCGAAGGGCGGCGTCCCCGACATCGCGGCCGCACCCGCCATCCTCGACAACCTCTGGCGCACGCCGGTCTACCTGATCGCCGGCGTCAAGGACGGCAATTCGCCGATCGACGAGGTCCGCACGACGATGCGCCGGCTCCAGGGGCTCGGAGTCCCGCTCGTCTACAAGGAGTACCCGGAGGGCGGCCACGAGTGGTTCCCCGCCGAGAATCGCGACGTGCTCGACTTCCTGCGCGCCCACGCGCGCGACCCGTACCCGAAGCGCGTGAAGCTCACGACCCGCGAGCCGGCGTTCGGCCGCTGCTTCTGGATCGAAGTCACGCAGGCCAACCGCCCGCTGCGCATCGACATCACGCACGTCGACATGAACCTCAAGGAGATTGAGACGCGAAGCGAGTACGACAAGCCGGTCGAGGTCGACGCCGAGGCCGACCGCGCGAAGAACCGCATCACCCTCAAGTCGCTCTACGTGAAGGAGCTGAAGGTCTTCCTTACCGACGAGCTGCTCGACCTCGACAAGCCGGTGCGGATCACCTGGAACGACTCGATCGTTTTCGAGGGCAAGGTCGAGCGGTCCGTCCAGGCGGCGCTCGACGACTGCAAGGCGCGCAGGGAGCGCGGTCTGCCGTATCCCGCCGCGGTGACCGTGAAGGCGAAGTGAGACGCCCCGCACCGCCAGGCTGTGGGACGTCTCATCCCGCCATAGCCTGCCGGCCCGCCAGCACGGCGGGACGTCAGGCGACGGCGGATGAGAGCGCGCTGGTGCGCCGTTCCAGTTACTCCGGCATCTGCGCGCAGCTCAGCTTCTCGTTCTGCTGCTCCGCGTTGCGCAGCGCGACGCGCTCCTGCGCCTCCTTCACCGGCGTCGGATAGACCCGGTTCACGCACGCGAGACAGAGCTCGTCCTTCGGCAGCGTCAGCCCCTGGATGAGCCCTTCGATGGAGATGTAGTTCACGGTCGTCGCGCCGACCGACTCGCGGATCTGCGCGTCGCTGCGGCCGACCGCGACGAGCTTCGACTCGTCGGGCGTGTCGATGCCGTAGAAGCAGGGCCCGATCACCTTCGGGCAGAAATAGTAGAGATGGACCTCCTTCGCGCCGAGCTCGAAGAGCTTCGCCGCGAGCTTCCGTGCCGTCGTTCCGCGGACGTTCGAGTCGTCCACGACGGCGACGCGCTTGCCGTCGATGAACTCCTTGATGAAGAGGAACTTCTCGTCGATCGCCTTCTCGCGCTTCTCCTGCGTCGTCTCCTGGAACGACCGCTTCGATCCGACCTTGATGATGCCGTACTCGAAGGGCTTCCCCCACTCGTGCGCCATCGCGATGCCGGCGGAGACGCCGGTGCCGGGGACGCCGAGGACGACGTCGACGCGCATCTTGTCGGCCTTGTACTCGTCGGCGAGCACCTTGCCGAGATCCCGGCGCGCCGTCTCGACGACGCGGCCCTTGAACTTCGAGTCGGGCCGCGCGAAGTAGACGAACTCGAAGAAGCAGAAGGCGCCCTTCGATTTGCCCACGCGCGTCTTGTGCACGCGAAGCGTCTCCTTCTCGATGAAGAGGATCTCGCCGGGCTCCAGCTCGCGGATGTCGTGGTAGTCGCCGAAGTAGTTGAAGACGCTCGACTCGCTGGCGAACGCGACTTCCTTCGCGCCGAACATGTCGCCGGGCTTCTCGCGGAAGGCGACCGAGCAGGGCCGGATCCCCATCGGGTCCTTGAAGGCGAGCAGGCCGCGTTCGGTCGCCGTCAGGCAGGAATACGCGCCGACCAGGTCCTTGTGCAGGAGCTCGACCGACCGGAAGAGCCGCGCGACGTACTCGTCCATGTCGGCGGCCTGGTGGACCTTCTGCTCGAACATCCGCTCGATGAGCACGTTCTGGATGACCTTGGAATCGACTTCGGTCTGGAACGTGTAGCCCTTCTTCATCAGCATCTTGCGCGCCGACTGGAGATTGACGAGATCGCCGTTGGCGCAGGTGCGGAGCCCGGGCCGGTCGCTCGCGACCGGCTGACGGTTGCGGAGCAGCCGCTCCTTGGTGCCGCCGCCCGTCGTCGCGTAGCGCGTGTGGGCGATGCCGACGGTTCCGCGAAGCTGCGTCAGGTCGTAGTCATGGAAGACCTGCGACGCGGAACCGAGGCCGCCGTGGTCCCAGAAGAGGCCGCCGTCGAAGGTGGAGACGCCCGTCGAATGCTCGCCCCGCGACTGGAGCCGCTCCGCGGCGGCGACGAGTCGGGGCGCGACGTTCTCGAAGCTGATGAACCCGAGGATGCCGCACATCGCGGGACATCGTAGCGAGCGGCTGAGGCAGCGTCACGGATCAGGCGCTAGTAGGGGCGCCGACCCTGCCTGCTTCGAGCGGAGAAATGGCGCGGAGGGGATTCGTCGTTCGCTCCCCGCTCTCGTTCAGAGAGGTTGTGCCCCCGGAGAGCCTCGGGTGAGCGGCACGATTGGCCAGACGAGGCGCTCCGGCGCGCCGCCTCCCGCCACCATCGCGCCTAATGGGTAGTCCGCTCCTCGACGGGCGCGAGAAGACTGGCGGGGAGCGGACCAACGATCCGCTACTCGACTGTCGTTGCGGTCGACAACCGAGCATGGCACTTTGGGTCCCATGCTCACGGCGCGTGTTATCGGCTTAGCCTTCGATTGGGTGTCGTGCGCTCCTTGCCACTGCCAGCAAGCCGCTTGCGCGGATGCGCGTGCCCTCGCGTCGAGTGTTGCGTAGACTTTGACATGTAATGAGACGTGCCCTCGTCCTCCTCCTGGTTTCCTGCGCTCCGCACTCCAGTGGGGGCTCCGATGAGGACTTGGCGCGCGACATCCGCCTGCTGGAGGACGGCAACGCCGAAGCGCGAGAGCAGGCCGCTGCGCGGCTACTGACATTTGGCGATCGGGCGGTGGCCGCTCTCAAGAAATGCAAGGGCGACCGCGCACGGACTCTGGCCGCTCGCATCGAATGGGAGCCGTACGTTTCTCCCCGCCTCCTCGGGCGGAACCCAGGAGTCTATTCGCAACTCGCAGACGAGGAAGGGGCCGCGATTCAAGTGTACGGGGAGATGGCGCAGGGCTGTGGAATCGAATCCCCCTATCTTCGAAAGGCACTGCGCGACGGCTCTCCCGCCCTGAAGAAGGTCGTCCTCTCGAGGATCGGGGCGTTCCGAAGCGCTCCCATGCTGATCGGCGAGATGCTGACAACGTTGCTTGGCTGGGACGGCGCCGCTCACCCCCTGAGTGAGGATGACGTGCAAGGTCTGATCACCCTCTTCGTGGCCTCCATCCAGCCGGAGCACGTGAGCGCGCTGCGTACGCTGGCGGCGCGCGATTCGAAGGGGTTGCGACTCCTCGCCGTCTTGTCGCTCGCCGCGGTTGGAGACCCCGGCGGAAGGACCGAAGCGCTCGCCGAGCTTCGGCAGACGATCCCTTGGCGGGCTGTCCTTGCGATCCAGGCTTTCAGGCGCTCGCCATGTCCCCAAGCGGGACCTCTGATTGCCGAGGGGCTGCGAAGCCGCGAATACCCGATCACGCTCGCCGCGCTGGACGCAACCGGCGTCTATCCGGAGGTGGACGTTCGGGAGCCGCTGGTGGCGCTGCTTTCATCCAAATTCCAGGAGATCCAGGCCAAGGCGCTTCATCACCTTGCGGTGCGCAGGATCGACGAAAGCGCGCGCATCTGGCCGCTCGTGCAGGCGGGGACGCTGAAGTGGACCCGCGACCCGGAAGTCGACGGCGACCCGTCGCCGGGGTCGTTGGGTGTCGAACTCGGCGCGGCGCTGCTCGTTGGCGATGATCCCATCTACATCGACCGCATGGAGTGGGCGATCGAGCATACCCCCGTGATGGCCGATGCCATGCGCGTGGCTCTGCTGCAGGCGGCAATACCCCAAGTGGAGGCGCGTCTCCAGGCCGTCGCCGATGGGACGGAGCGTGCTTCCGGCGCGATGCGAAGGATCGCATCGGGCTACTTCGCCGCGAAGCTGGTGCGCTCCGTGACGTCGACGCGTGCAGCGGCGTTGGCGTTCCTCGAGAAGGGCGGAGCTGCGGAGGCGATGAAGGCGGCGTTCGAATTGCTGGAGGGGGGGCGGACGCAGCCCTTCCTTCAGCTTTGCCGGCAGTGGGTCGGAGCGAAGGACCATCCGTTGCGATCGCGGGCTGCGGCTGTGCTCCACGCGTCGAACGTCAAGGAAGGAACCGACGCCCTGCTGGAGCTGGCGGAAGGCGATGCGAAGGAGGGCTGGCGGATCCTCTCGCAGCACTTCCAGGGAGACGGCCGCGCGAAACCGCTGCTGCAGCGGAAGCTCGAAAGCGCCGACTTCCAGTGGCACCAGACCGCACGCCAGATGCTGGCGCAGCTGAACGACGAATCCGTGGTGAAATCGATCCTGGCCGAGGCGCGGCAGGGCGATGGGAGTGGCGTCAACCTTCTGGTGCTCTACCCCGATCGCGATTTCACCGAGGATCTCGTCAAGCTCCTGAACGAGTCGACGCCGGCGGCGATGATCTTCGACATTCTCGCCTACCTGCTCTCGCGGTCGCGGGAAGACCAGGTCGCGGTGATGCGAACCTACGCCAACCACAAGGACGAGCGTGTGCGGTCTCTAGCCCGTCATGCGCTGGGAGCATGGCGGGATAGGACGTCGGTCGATGAGCTGCTCCGCGCCTACGACAAGGAGCGGTCATCGGAGCTCCTCGGGGTCCTCATGCAGATCGATCCCGACCGCGTGCGCCCTCGATTGATGAAGCTCTTTGAGGACGACGACATGCTCGTGCGGGTGGACGCCGCGTACATCCTCGCGCGCAACGCCGGCCCTGCGGACCGCGACGTCATGATGAAGCTGATCCGGACCGAGGACCACGCATTTCCTCTGCTCACGGCGTTGGGGCGCATTGGCGGGCACGGAGCGGGTGAGCTACTGTTCGAGGCGATCAACGACGGGGACCCGCATTGCTACGCCGCGATCGGGTTGGCCTATCTGGGCGACCCGCGGGCCGTACCCTTTCTGATGAAGGGTCTGCACGAGCGTGGCCCCAAGCAGGCTTTCAATGCGCTCGACATCATCGTGAACCGATCCCACTACCCGGAGCTGTCGAAGCGCGTGAAGACGCGGGCGGCGCCGGTTCCCATGATCGACGCGCTGAAGAGGTTCCGTGAGGTGTTCGGCATCGAGATCGCATGCCCGGGAAGCGTGGAGGGACCGGGGGCATACTTCTTCGACGATCAGCTGGACTTTGTCGAGTGGCTTGAGGAACTCGGTAGCGACCGATTCGCCCACATTTGGCGCGACGGCCGCATCGAACTGGTCTCACCCGGCGAGGCGTCTGTCTACTGGAAGGCTTGGTGGGCACGGAATAGTGGGGACTACCGGTAGATGTCGCCGAGGCCGACGAAGACTCGCGAGGAGGCTGTGCGCAGGTGTAGCTCGGGGAAACTGAGCACCGGACTCGGGATCCCATGCTCGGGGCGCGGGTTATCGGCTCGACGACCTGGTCCGCGCCGCCGACCCGCGCTCACCGGTTGCGCCGGCGCATCATCTCAATGATGGACTCCTCGGCAGCGGCGATGCGCCTCCTGAGTGGCGTCAGTTCGGTCCGGTTGAATTCCATGGCACACGGCTCGGGAATGCTCTCGTCTTCCAGGCGCCCCAGAGCTCGGGCGAGATCATCCTGCAGGTCGAATGCTTCGAACCCGGCGATGCTCTCGATCGCTGCGAGGCGCACGTCCGGTGAGTCGTGGCGCAGGAGCTGGCGCAGCTCGGCAAGCGCCTCCTTGGCGCACAAGCTGCCGAGGGCTCTGCACGCGCTCACGACGACCCGGGGATCGGCGTCTCGCAGCGCCAAGCGCACCTCGCCAACAAGATCCGACAGCCCGAAGATGTTTACAGCGCTGAGTGCGGTCCTTCGCACGTCCGCCTTCACCGATGTGAGCAGTGGGCGAACGTTCCGTGATAACGCTTCAGCCGGAAGCCTGTCCCGTCCGAACAGGTAAAGCCCCAGAAGGACCCTTGGGCCAAAAACGATCAGCAGGTCTTGAACGACTTCTTCGAGGCCGTCTCCGAGCAGCTTCACGATCTCGTCGCGGAACTCGGGTGGACACGGCTCTCGGCAGCTCAAGTCGGGTGGCGTTGCCGTCAACCGGCCGTTCGTTGCGATGGCAGGAACCTTCTCTTTGGGGCCACCCTTCGCAGCGACAGCCCGCACAAAGGCCTTGACCTCGGTGCCGGCCGCCAGCGACCTCAGGAGCATCGCCACTGCCAGTTGAACGTCGTCGTCAGCATCCAGAAGCAACGGTAGCAGCTGGGGAATCGCCTTCCTCCCCTGAAGGTGAAACAGCGTGTCGGCGATCAGGCGGCGCAGTCTGGCATCGTTGGTGACGAGCCAGCAGCCAAGTTCATCGGCGGCGGGTTCATGCCAGCACGTTCGAATCCAGCCGAGGAGTTCGCCGCGCTCCGCATCCGTGGCGGCGCCCCTGAGCGCAGGAACGCACAACGGCGCAAGGACGGCAGCTGCATTGGGACGGAGCGTTCTCCTTAGCTCTAGGAATGCCGCCGTCCATTCGTGCGGCCCATTGGCGGCCAGGCGGTCGACGAGGTCGGGCATCTGCGCCTTGATGGCGGCAGGCACAAGCTCGTCCGCTCGGATCCACCGGAGCAAGGCGCCGACGCGCTGGGCGAGCTCGAGATCACTGCCGTCGTCAAGGCACTCAAGGACGGGCAACGCGAGCGGCCCCAGCCGCTTGAGTTCGTCGCTTGCGCTGCTTCTCACGGCGATATCTTCATCGGAGAGGCGCCGGCGGAATTCCGACGGAGATTGCAGCAGAACGAGGACAAGTACGACTCCCATCCTCTTCTAGGACGCCTTGTCTCGTCACGAACCCCTCAGCGACTTCCTATGCTGGCAGATCCAGCGGCGAGAGTGCGCCGTGATTGGTAGGGGCGTGCGCACGCTGAGGCACAGGATTGCTGGTTTCAACCGTTGGCCTCCACGGCGCCGATGCTCGTCGGCTTCGCTGGTCAACGTTGAGGTACTCAGGACTAAGTCAGCCGACCTGCCTCTGAGCACCGCACGTGAGATCCCATGCTCGCACGGCTCTGGTTTGGCACCGCCGTGCTACAGTGCATCGAGTGAGCCGGAAGCAATGCGAAATGTTGCGAAGCCACAACTGCTCGACCTAACGGGCAGGCCGTACCAAATCGCGGCGAGTGCATCGTTGGGTGACGAACAGCTGCAGAAGGCAGTGACGGCCGGAATCTGCGCCTTGAAGAGGCGGCGCGGTATCGCATGACTTCTCTCCACCGCGACGACAAGCCGGTTGCTCGGCTGGCTGCCGTCCTTCGCCTGAAGGCGAAGCTGCTCACGGGACGCGTAGCGACGCCTCGCGAGCTGCGCGCGATGAGGGAAGCGTTGGGGGGCCTCCTGCCCGCTTGGCTTCCCCCCGTATTGAGCCGGTACAAGCTGATCGGCACCGAGTTTGTTCTCGCGGATGACGAGGACGCATCGGGGCTCGGCGTGGAGATGGAGTGGTTGGAGCCTGCGCAAATCGTTTCGGAGATGATCGAGGCGCAACCGGGCATGGCCGCCAGCGCGGGACACTATCTCGAGGTCGGCGGCTGCCTGCTGGGGTCCGGCGACCCGTACTTCATTCACTGCGTCGGGGGCGACCCCGCCCTGGTCCGCGTCCCGCACACGGCTGTCACGCGAACGGGCGCCCTGCGGACGAAATCGATCGAAACCGTCACGCGGTCCCTCAGCAGCTTCCTGGCGAAGACCAACGTGTCGTAGCGCGAATAGCGTTGGAAGAAGGAACATGGGCAACCAAGCAGCTTCATCAGACTTACCTCTGGCTGAAGCTACGGCCGGGGCTACGCCATACCACGCAACATGCGCCACCAGCCAAATGACCGAGCCCATTCGCGAGGCCCGCCGAGGCGCCGTTGTCGGCTGGGGCTCCGGGCGCTGCGGGTTCCATTCGGAGTCATTCTGCGGCGATGATTGTGCAGGGCGCACGCTTTGTGCGACTCAAGAGGATGCTAGCGATCACAAAGGCGGTCACGTCCAGAAGCAGAAACGCGCAGAGAATCAGCATGTCGACTGGAAAAACGGCGAGGTCCAAGCCGTGCACCGTGAGGAGGAGCGCCGGGAGAATCCCGTGCAGGCCTGCCGCGATACCTCCCCACTCGCGGCGCGTGACCAGCCCAGCGGCCCCGAACGCTCCGAGAAGAGCGATCCAGAGCGCAAGCGTCGCCCTGTCCACGTCCATGCGGTCAAACGCCGCACAAAGAAACGGGACGCAGGGGATCCACCAGTTCGCCTCTGTCAACGGGCCGTGGTCGCGAGCGTCCAGCTCGGCCTCGCGCGCATCGAGTTCAGAGCGCTCCAACGAGGGGAGTGCACGATCCATCAGCCGGCGGCCGCAGAGCAGACACAGGCCGCACAGCAGCAGCTGAAGCAGTCCAAGCACGAGCAGGGCGGTGCGCACGCGAGGGACATCGCAAGCGTCGAGCCAACGTCGAAGCACAGCGGATCGCGCGATGGACTGGGCACGGCTCTACACACTGTCCGAGGCGCGTACTAGAAACCCACCTCGCTCGGCCTGAAAGCCACCGCCCCCTTCAACCCACTGCACCTCCCGCGTTTTGGCCCTGCATCCGGTTGACGCCCGGCGTGCGGTGCCGCTAGTCTCACGCCCGTGGCGCCCCTGCTCCTTCTCCTCGCCGACGACCCCACCGCGCGTCACTCCATCACCCAGGACCTGGTCTCCCTCGGCGTCTCGCTGATCCTCATCCTCATCAACGCCTTCTTCGTGCTCGCGGAGTTCGCCATCGTCAAGGTGCGCTCAACGAAAATCCGCGAGCTCGCCCAGACGGGAGGCGCCAGCGCAAAGCTCGCCGAGAAGATCCTCGGCCGAATGGATGTCTACCTCGCCGCCTGCCAGCTCGGCATCACGATCGCCTCCCTCGCGATCGGCTGGCTCGCGGAACCGAGCCTCGCCGGCCTCCTCGGCCGCCTCTTCGACCTGACCGGCTGGATCAAGAGCGCCCTCAGCCACGGACTCGCCTTCGGCATCGCGCTCGTGGTCATCACCGCGGTCCACGTCGTCGTCGGCGAGCAGGTTCCCAAGATGCTCGGCATCCTCAAGCCTGAATCATCGGCCCTCCTCGTCGCCCGCCCCCTGCGCTGGTTCTACCTCCTCTTCTATCCGTTCCTCGTCGCGCTCCAGTCGACCACCAACGCCTGCCTCCGCCTCGCCGGAATCAAGCCGGCCAGCGAGCACGACGTCGCCTTCTCCGAGGAAGAACTGAAGATGGTCCTCGGCGCCAGCCACGAACAGGGCGCCTTCACCCTCTCGCGCCTCCTGATGATGGAGAACATCCTCGACTTCGGGCAGCTCACCGTCGACGACGTCTACGTGAAAGCGGCGGAGGTCACGCTGCTCGACCCGGCGAAACCGTGGTCTGAGAACCTCGCGATCATCCGGCCGCGCGTCCATTCGCGCTACCCGCTGAAGGAGTCGCGCATCCGCCGCATCATCCACGTCAAGGACATCGCGATGGCGATCGCCGACAAGGGAAGCGTCGACCTCAACGCCATCGCACGGCCTGTCTATCCGGTGGCGTCGTCCATCACGCTCGAAGCCCTCCTCAAGCACTTCCATACGACCCACACCCACCTCGCCGTCGTTGAGCACGAGGAGCGGTTCCTCGGCGTCGTCACGCTGGAAGACGTCATCGAGGAGCTCATCGGCACCGTCCGCGATGAGTTCGAGCAGGTGAAGGACTACGGACTCGCCGAGCTCGTGCCGGCCGAGGCGATCATCCTCGATCTCGACGGGGACAAGGAGAGCGTCATCCGCCGCCTCGTCGAGAGAGTCTCGGCGGGCCGCCCCGGCGTCGACGCGGCCAAGGTGCACGCGACGATCATGAAGCGGGAGAGACTCGCGAGCACCGGGATGGGCGACGGCATCGCGATGCCGCACGGCCGCTGCGAAGGCCTCTCGCGCCCCTACGCCGCGATCGGCCGCTCGAAGGCCGGCGTCCCGTTCGATTCGATGGACGGCAAGCCCGCGAACCTGGTCTTTCTCATCCTCACGCCCGTCCACGACGAGGGCGCGCACATCCACATCCTGTCGAAGATCTCGCACCTGCTCGCGAGCGACTACCTTCGCCAGCAGCTGCTGACGGCAGAAAAGCCGGAGGAAGTGCTCGAGGTCTTCAGGATGTCGGACAAGTCAGTGCCGGCATAGCCGGCGCGGACGTGAGAGAGTTGGAGAGTCTTTGGGTCGGAATGCGTTTCCTCTGCGTTTCCTCTGCGTTTCTTCTGCGGCTGCTCTTTGGGCCGCAGGCCACAGCCCGTCCCGGCACGTGAGTCCCGCTTGCGGCCACACCGCTCCGCGCTCTCTGCTTCCTCCGCCACTCCGGGTTAATGGCTCGGAGAGCACCGTACCGCCGCGAAGAGGACTTCGCGTCCCTGATTTAGTCGTTCTCGCGCAGCTCAAACCCGCGCTTCACGAGCTCCGTGACGAACTCCCCCGCCTCGAAGTCGCGCTCCTGGATCAGCGCCCCGCACCGCTTCGCGCGGCCGCGCGCCACGAGCGACGCCACGATCGCCGCGCTGAAGCCGGTCGTCCGCATCATCGCCGAGAGCCCGTCCTTGCCGCGGTCGAGCAGCGAGACGCTCCAGTCGTCGACGTCGACCTTCACGGCGACGAGATCGTGACCCTTGGAGGGCACGCTCTTCTCGAGATGGTCGTGGAGCTCCTCGCGCTTCATCGACTTCATGAGCGACCGCATCTTCGCGCAGTGACCCGGGTATCGCAGGGTCTTGTAGTCGAGATCCTTGACTTTCCCCGCGTACGTGTAGGGCAGCGTCGAGGCGCCGCCCGACGTGTGGAACGCCTCGAGCCTCCCCAGCCCGGGGAACTCGAGCTGCTCGACGCCGGACATCGCGCGCGACTTCGCGAGCCTCCCGCGCTTCACCGTCGTGCACCAGCCGGAGTACTCGTTGAGCAGCCCGTGAATGCTGAAGACGATCTGGTAGTTGAGGGGCGGCTTCGGCTTCGCCGGAAGGCCGCCGACCCGGATCCGGACCCGCTTCGCCCCGCCGGCCTCGCCGATGCCCCACGCGACCAGGAAGCTCACCATCCCAGGCGCGAGGCCGCAGTCGGGCACCAGGCAGACGCCCTTCTTCTTCGCGGCCTTATCGAGCGCGAGCTCCTCCTTCACGACCTCCTCGTTGCCGCCGAGATCGACGAAATGGCAGCCTGCCTCGACCGCCATCCTCGCGAGACCCGCGTTCAGGAAGTACGGCACCGCGCTGACGGTGACGTCGTGGCCTGCCATGAGCGGCACGACGGAGCCTGCGTCCTTGGCGTCGATCGACGTCGTGTGGCACCGGAGGTCGCGGCCCAGCGCCTTGGCCGCTTCGGCACTCGCGTCGCAGACGGTGACGGTGAAGGCGTTCGACTGGAGATCCCGCGCGATCGCGCGGCCCATTTTACCGGACCCGACGATGAGGGCTCTCATCGCGGGTCCGGTGCCTTGCGCCGGCGAGTCGAGGGATTGCCGCGGCTGCACATGCCTCTGGCAACTAGAGCACGTCTCTGCCCGCGACCGCGGAGAGCAGCGCGCTGACCGAGAAGATCCCGCCCGCCGTGAAGAGGCCCCAGCGCGGGAAGAACATGTTCTTCGCGTCGAAGATCCCGGTCAGGATCAGGACGACCGCGAGAACCGTGAATACCAGCTGGCCGATCGCCCAGCGCCGCACCGTCATCTCCTGCGCGAGGCACTCGATGCCGTAACCGACGGCGACAAACGAAAGCGACACGCCGATGGGGAGCGCCCACATCCAACTCATCTTGTGCTGCCAGACGATCAGAAAGGTCATCACGCCGACCGCGAACCAGGAGGCGGCGGCAATGAGCGATGTGGCGGCATCAGATGAGCGGATGGACATAAGTGGCTCGCCTAACTATATCAAGTTCGTCACCGGGCAACCCTTCGACTCGGCGACGCCGACGGACGGCGTCTCCTCCCTCGGGATAAGCGACTCTCGCGAACTCACGATGTTCGCGGGATTCGCTTAGAATCCTGACGCGTGACCAACCTTGACGTCCTCATCTTCGGCGGCGGCATCGCCGGGTTGTGGACGCTCGACCGCCTCCGCCGCGACGGCTGGCGCGCCGCCCTCGTCGAGAAGACCGCCCTCGGGACGGGCCAGACGATCGGCGCCCAGGGCATCATCCACGGCGGCGGCAAGTACGCCCTGCGAGGCGTCCAGGACTTCGCGGCCGTCAAGGTCATCCGGGAAATGCCCGAGCGCTGGCTGCGCGAGAAGCCGGAGCTGAAGGCCGCCCTCTCCTCGCCGCGCTGCTTTCTCTGGCTGCCCCGCGACGCCGGCCTGGTTCAGCGCGGCCTGATGGCCATCGTCGAGAAGGCCGGACTCCTCAGCACGAAGCCGGTGCCCGTCGACGAGCAGGAATGGCCCGAGGCGCTTCGAGGTTCCGCGAGCGCGGTCTGGTCGATGGCCGAGCCGGTCTTCCGCGCCAAGCCGCTGATCGAAGCGCTCTCAGCGCCGCACCGCGGCGTGGTTTATCGAACGAGCGATGGCCTCAGCGCCCGCCTCACCGTCCTCGCCGCGGGCGAAGGCAACGCCGCGCTGCTTGCGGAGCGCGGCCGCGACGCGCAGATGATGCAGCGCCGGCCGCTCTGCATGGTCGTCGTGCGCGGCAAGCTGCCGCCGCTCTTCGGCCACTGCGTCATCGGCGGCAAGACGGGACTGACCATCACGACGTGCGACCTCGGCCTGCGAAGCGCCACCGGCGGGCGCGAAGCAGGGTGGCAGGTCGGCGGCGAAATCGCCGAGCAGTGCGCGAACGAAACCGATCTCGCCAGGGTCCGCGCCCGCGCCGTCGACGAACTTCGACGCTACCTGCCGTCCGTGACCCTCGATGGCGCCGAGATGACGACGTATCGCGCCGTCCGCGCCGAGGCCGCGACGAAAGACGCACGCCGTCCGAGCGGGACCAACGTCGTCCGCGTCGCTCCCGACCTCGTTGCCGTCTGGCCGACGAAGCTCGCCCTCGCCCCGGTCCTGGCCGACGAAATTGCCGACCTTGTACGCGTGGAGCTGAAAACGCCCGCGACGTATGATGTGGCCCTGCCGCCGTCGGGCGGTGTCGCGGTCGCGCCGTACCCTTGGGAGAACGCCGAATGGCATCGCGTGCGCTAGGCCGTACCGGACTCACCGTCAGCCGCATCGGGCTGGGCACCGTCAAGGTCGGCCGCAACACGGGCGTGAAGTATCCCCAGCCGTACGAATTGCCGAGCGACGGCGAAGTCGAGGAGCTCTTCGCGGCGGCGGCCGAGATGGGCGTGAACCTGGTCGACACGGCCCCGGCCTACGGCGAGAGCGAGAAGCGGATCGCGCCGTACGTGCGTGGGATGGTGATCGTCACCAAGGCCGGCGAGCAGTACGACGGCCGCTCGCGCTTCGACTTCTCGCCTGACGCCGTCCGCGCCTCCGCGGAAGCGAGCCTGGCGCGCCTCGGGCGCATCGACGTGCTCCTGCTCCACTCGGACGGCAACGACCTGAAGAACCTGGCCTCCGCCCTGCCGGCGCTCCGGGAGCTCAAGAGCGAGGGGAAGGTCCGCGCGATCGGCATCAGCGCGAAGACGCAGGAGGGCATCCTGGAAGCGGTCAACGGCCTCGACATCGTCATGGCGCCCTACAACATCAACGACAAGTCGCGCGGCGCCGCGCTCCAGATCGCCCACGACGCGGGGCTCGGCGTCATCGTCGTCAAGGCGATGGAGAGCGGCCACACGATAAATCCGGAGGAGGCGCTCCACTTCGTCCTCAAGAAGTCGTTCGTCGACGCCATCGTGATCGGCACGCTCAGCCTGGAACACCTTGAAGCGGCCGTGCGCGCCGCGGAGCCGGCATGACCTGCCATGAGCGGGGGGAGGCGCGCCAGCGCTCCCGCGTCGAATGACCGATCTCCGCCAGGATCCGTTCACGAAAGACTGGGTCATCATCGCGACCGAGCGTGCCCGCCGCCCCCAGCAGCTTCACGAGGGGTCGCCGGCCCCGTCGCCCGGGCCGCACGCCGGCTGCCCCTTCTGTCCCGGCAACGAGGCGATGACCCCGCCGGCTCTCTACGAGCCGCGCGAAAACGGATCCTGGAAAGTCCGCGTCTTCCCCAACAAGTTCCCCGCGCTGCGCGTCGAGGACTCGGCGGAGCGCGAGCTCGACGACGGCCGCCTCATCCACATGGGCGGCCTCGGCGTCCACGAGGTCATCGTCGAATCGCCCGCTCACCACCTGTCGGTCGACGTCCTGCACGAGATCCAGACCTGCGAGATCATCAACGCGCTGCTGGCCCGGTTCCACGACCTCAAGCGCGACACGCGCCTGAAGACGATCATCATCTTCAAGAACTCCGGCTCGGTCGCCGGCGCGACGATCGAGCATCCGCACTGGCAGCTGATCGGCACCCCCATCGTGCCGCCCGAGATCCGGCGGAAGTATGCCGTCGCCGCGCAGCACTTCGACGAGCTCGGGGTGAACCTCTACCGCACGGTGGTCGCCGACGAGCTTCGCGCCGGCGAGCGCATCGTCCTGGAGACCGGCCACTTCATCGCCCTCCAGCCGTACGCCGCCCGTGTCCCCTTCGAGACGTGGATCTTCCCCAAGGCGGTGCAGACCAGCTTCGGCCACCTTCACGGCCTGGCCGTCGTCGACTTCGCCCGCGTCCTGAAGCGCGTCCTCGCGGGCGTCGTCCGTGCGCTGGGACACGCGAACTACAACTTCGTCATCCACACGGCGCCGCTCGAAGACGAGCACAAGTCGTACTTCACGTGGCACCTCGCGATTCTGCCGCGCCACTCGATTCCCGCGGGCTTCGAGCTCGGCACCGGGATCTACATCAACGTGACGCGGCCCGAGGAGACGGCCAAGTACCTGCGGGAGCTCATCCGCTGAGCGCTACTGGCTGACCGCCATCAGCCCCTTCGCCATCTGCACCATCCGCTTCAACGAGAACGGCTTGTCGAAAACCGCCTCGTAGAGCCCGGCCGCGGCGGCGAGCCCCGCTCTCTCCTCCGCCGTGGCGCAGATCATCATGACGGGGATCATGCGGAAGGCGGCGAGGCCCCTGAGCGCGCGCACCAGCGAGATCCCGGGTGCATCGGGCAGCAGCGCCTCGATCACCGCGATGTTGGGTACGAAAGTCCGCAGGGAGTAAAGGGCTTCCTGCTGGCTGGTCACCGTGACGGGCACGAAGCCCTCCGCGGTGAAGCTGAATTCGAGGATCTTCCGCGTCGTCTCCGACGGCTCAACGATGAGAACGGTGGGCGGCGCGGTTTCGACCATGGCGTGCTAACTCTATGCCGGAACGGGCGAACGGGAAAGGGAAGAAGGGGATTTCTTCTGAAAACGAGGGGGGCCGGTGTCAGATACGTATAATCCCCCACGGGTAAAGGGGTTGAGCGATTATTGGGAAGGAGGCGCCATGCCCAGAGCGAGTGCATTCATTATTCTCGCCTTGGCTTTGGCCGGAACGGTCAGGGCTCAGGACAACCAGGCCGAGAAGGACTTCAAGGCCGCCCTTGAAATCCAGAACGAGCGTGAGATGGAGAAAGCCTGCCGCACGCTCGTCACGCTGGGAACGGAGGGTGCCGCGAAGTGCATCCTCGCGGGCCTGACGTCGCCGAAGGCGGACACCAACACCTACTGGATCATGGTCCGCGCGTGCGCCGCGTTCGGCAACTCCGGCGCGCTCAAGCAGGTCACCGACTACGCCCTCGCCAACAAGACGAAGGCCGTCGGCAAGGACCTCGCGATGGCGCTCCAGAACAACTTCTCGGGCGCCGCCGAGGCCGCGATGCTCGTCTTCCTCAGGGAAGGCTCCGAGGAGCAGAAGCTCCTCGCCCTCGACCACCTCGGGGACATCGGCGGGAAGGAGACCGCCGTTGCCATCATCGAGATCATGAAGAAGGAAGGCGACAAGGGCGGCTCGAGCGAAGTGCGCCGCCGCATGTGCGTCGTGATGAAGTCGATCACGAAGGAGAACTACGGCGACAGCGTCTCGAACTGGATCGGCTGGTGGGACGCCAACAGCTCCAAGGGCTGGGACGAGCTCAAGAAGCCCAAGTCGACCGGCGGCTCCGCGGGCGACTTCGGCGCCACCCGCGCCGAGGAGCTCGACAAGCTCCGCACCCAGAACAAGGTCCTGATCCTCCACGCCGGCACCAAGTGCAAGTGCAAGAAGGACCATGACCTCGATCCGAACCTCGACAAGGTCCTCAACGACATCGGGATCAAGTTCGACAAGATCACCAAGGACCAGCTCGACGCCAACAACGGCAAGCTCGACTCCGGCGAGGTGTGCAACCTCAAGGACTACCTCGCGATCATCGCGATCTGCACGCACATCCGCACGCACTGCGCCTGCCCCAAGTGCAAACCGGGCGGCCAGCAATCGATGCGATTGTTCCAGTGAACGGACTGCAACGTTCACGACAACACGAGTTTCGTGTTGGGGAAGAGCGGAATCGACAAGGTCAAGAAGTTCGTCGAAGCGGGCGGTTACCTGTTCAGCGAGGACTGGATTCTCGAGGAGATCCTCCAGCTCGCGTGGCCTGAGAAGGTCAAGTGCGGCGCCTACCTCAAGGAGCAGGACGTGCCGGTCCTGCCCAAGCAGGGCTCGGGCTCGCATCCCTACCTCCGCAAGATCTTCGTGAAGCCGCCGAAGAACAGCTCCGGCCACGGCACCTCCGTTGAAGAGGACGTGGGCAAGCTCGACTACACCTGGCACATCGACCAGGACAGCCCCGGCATCCACATCGTCGACAAGGCGAAGGTGCAGATCCTGCTCTTCAGCGAGCCGGTCGGCATCCAGTGCGACAAGAACGGGTCAGACGCCGTCGCGATCACCTTCATGACGGGCGGCCAGTCGGCGGACGTCGCCACCGGCCAGAACCGCGAGACGTTGAAGGGCGGGCGCGTCGTGCACGTCCTTTCGCACTTCGGAAAGCAGGAGCAGAAGACGGCGGGCCAGAAGGGCGAAGCGACCCTGATGAACCTGCTCGTCAACTTCCTGGGCGAAGCGGCCGAGCGGAAGTCCATCTCGAAAGGCGGGAAGTAAGCGCAAGCAGACGCAAGCAGACGCAAGAAGACGCAAGAAGACGCAAGGCGCGGCAGGGCGACCCCCTGCCGCGCTTTTTTTTTGCTAAACTCCCCCCCGTGATCTTCGCCGCCCTGCTCCTGCTTGACTCCATTCCCATCGTCGGCACCGTGGTCCAGACCACCGACGGCTGGAAGCTCGAGATCGAGGGGCTCAAGGATACGGCGATGCCGCTCATCGCGGAGCGCGGCGCCCCCAACATGGCGGCGTACAAGGGCAAGCGCGTGCAGGTCATGGGCGAGAGCGACGGAAAGGCGATCACCTACGCGTCGGTCGACGAGCTCCATCCCCGCGAGAAGGACCTGGTGCTGAAGGTGACGGCGAAGGGCGACCGCTTCAAGGTCCTCGAGTACCTGCCGAACCGCTCCCATCGCCACCCCGGCAAGAGCTGCAAGACCCATGCGTGGGTTCGCGAGACGATCGAGGCGAAGGAGGGCGGCGTTACGCGCGAGATCCGCATCCCGGCGTACAAGATCCGCCATTTCGTCCACGTCTTCATCCGCGTGGAGCGCGGCGACGGGTCGGCCGACTCCGACGACTGGTCCTTCAGCGGCGAACAGTGGATCGACAAGGAGCTGGCCGGCATCGACAAGACCGTCGAGATCACCGTGGAAGCCCCATGAAGCTCGTCACGGCGGCCCTGCACCCGCGGACGCTCGAGGTCTACCGCGCGCTCTTCCAGGTGCAGCTGCACGATACGGTCGAAGCGATGCGCGGACATCTGCGCGACTGGTCGTGCGTCCACCTCGTCGTCCTGGAGACCGGGACGCTGCGCCGGACCGTGTCGCGCGGCGACATGGCGCAGGTCGTGCTCGAGCAGATCAAGCCCGACGGATGCGCGTACGACCCCGAGGTGCCGCTCGACGATCCCGCGCTCCCCAAGGACACCTGCGTGAGCGTCATGCCCGACGCGATCCGGCCGAAGATGGTGGCGGAATACACGGGCTGGAACTACCTCCCGTACCCCGAACTGCGCCGCCGCCTGAAGGCGCTGGAAACGCGCATCTTCGGCGCGGTGACGGCGACGGACACCGTCGACGAGCTCTTTCTCCGCAAGGACCTTCCGATCGCCCTCGACGGCGGAATGACGACCAGCGGCACGCAGTTCACCAAGGCGCTGGAGGACGTCTGCCCCAAGGAGGGCCTGGCGACCTTCTGCGACGGCCAGTACGGGTTCGTGGCGCCGATGCCGGCGTTCTTCGCGCAGTCCGGCCAGATCCTGGAAATGCCGGGTCGCAAGCGCAACATGGTCTACTTCGGCGAGACATGGTTCGTCGCGTTTCATCCGAACGGCCGGGTGCGCGTCGGGATGATTGAGGCCTAGCGGCGCGGCGGGTCGCGCTCCACAGGCGGAGGCACCGTCGGCGGCTCCGGCCCCATGAGATGGCGCCACAGGCGGCCGAGCGACCGAGCCGCCTCACAGCTCTCCTTGATTGCGATGCAAGTCGGAAGCTCCGCGGGCGAGACGGCAATCGCGACGACGCTCTCCATGGGATGGGCCGACTTGTGCAGGTGGCAATAGGCAAAGGGCTTGAACGGTTCCATGACCGGTAGACGAAGGATGTCCGGGATGTTCAGCCCCGACAGGTTGGCCGCCGGTGCGGCGGCGGGCTCCGGATCCAGCGGCTGATAGGCGTGCGCGGGTTTGCGCAGGATCAGCGAGTACTCCTCGCGGTTCAGGACCGAGCATCCCACGGAGCTCGCCGAAATCGCCAGCACGAGACCGATGAAGGTGCGACTCATAACTGCCCCTGACGAAGTCTACCCCATCAGCCGGCGCGCCGCGGCCACGACCTGCTCCGCCTTCGGCAGGTAGGCGTGCTCCATCGGCGGTGAATAGGGCACCGGCGTGTCGGGCGCCGTGACACGCACGATCGGCGCTTCGAGCTGGTAGAGCGCCTTCTCGGCGAGGATCGCGGCGATCTCAGCGCCGGGGCCCGAGGTGCGCACATCCTCGTGCAGGATCATCACCCGGTTCGTCTTCGCCACGCTCGCGAGGATCGTCTCCTCGTCGAGCGGCACGAGCGTCCGCAGGTCGATGACCTCGAGCTCGATCCCCTCCTTCGCGAGTTCGTCGGCTCCCTGAAGTGCCGTCCAGACCATGGCGCCGTACGTGATGCAGGTGACGTGCGAGCCCACGCGCCGCACCGCCGCCTTCCCGATCGGCACCTCGAACTCGGGCCCGAGCGGAACCTCCTCGCGCAGGTCCTTGCGGAAAAGCGAGTAGAGCCCCTTCGCCTCGAGGTAGATCACCGGGTTTCCGTCGCGCACCGCGGCGGCGAGGAGCCCCTTCGCATCGGTCGGTGTCGATGGGGCAACGATCTTCCAGCCAGGGGTGCGCATGAACCACGCCTCGGGGCACTGCGAATGGTACGGCCCGCCGCCGAGCATCATGTTCATCGTCCCGGTCGCGCCGCCGTACGGCAGCCGCACGACCATCGGCACCGGCCGCCCCCAGCGCCAGTGGATCTTCGCCGCGTTGTTGACGAGCGCGTTGAAGCCGCACGCGAGGAAGTCGGCGAACTGCATCTCGACGATCGGCCGCTTGCCCGCGATCGCCGCGCCGACGCCGCAGCCGACGATCGCGCCTTCCGCCAGCGTCGCGTTCAGCACGCGATCGGCGCCGTGCCTCTTCGCCAGCTGGCGAGTGACGCCGAACGCTCCGCCGTAACGGCCGCCGATGTCCTCGCCGATGAGGACGACCCGCGGATCGCTCGCCAGCAGCTCGTCCATGCACAGGCGGATCGCCTCGTCGTAGCCCGCCTGCTGCGTCTTCGTCTCCTTCGGCTGCGCGGGGGGCTCCGTCCGCTCCGCGAAGACGCGTCCCAGGAAGCTCGCGGGCTCCGGCCACGGCTTCGCCGTCACGCGCTCCTCGCCCTCCTTCACGACCTTCGCCACCTCCGCGCGCATCGCGGCCACGGCGGCGTCGTCGACGACCTTCTCGTCGCGCAAGCGGCGCTCGTAGAGCTCGATGGGGTCCTTCGCCGCCCACGCGGCGCGCTCTTCCTCGAGCTCGTAGCCCGGCCGCTTCGCCTGGTGATCGTAGTGGAAGCGGACGTCGTCGTGGTGTGCGTGCCCGGACCGGCGGTAGGTGACGAGTTCGATGAGTGCCGGCCCCTTCCCCGCCCGCGCGCGCTCCGCCGCCCACACCGACGCGGCGGCGACTTCATCCGGATCGTTCCCGAAGATGCTGATGCCGGGGATGCCGTAGCCCGCCGCCTTCGACGCGAACCGGTTGACGGCCGACTGCTCACGCCAGTGCGTCCCGAGCGCCCAGCTGTTGTTCTCGATGATGAAGATCATCGCGAGCTTCTGCGCGGCCGCCAGGTTGATCGACTCGTGCCACTCGCCGAGGCTCGATCCGCCCTCGCCGACGAAGCTCATGCAGAGCCGGTCCGATTTGTCGAGCTTGAACGCGTACGCGATGCCGACGAGCGTCTGCGTCGAGATCGCCAGCGGCGCCGTCGACGGCAGCAGCCCGCGGCCGTAGTCGCCGTTGTGCAGGTCGCGCCCGCCCATCACGCCGCCCGCCTTGCCGACCTGCGCGTCGAAGATGTTGTCGACCTCGCCCTCGAGGAACATCATCGAGACGCCGAGGTCGCGGATCATCGCGCTGCAGACGTCGCCGGTGTACGACGCGTCGCGCCCCGCCTTCGCGCCGCGCCGGAGCCGAAGCGCCAGGCCGACGCACGCCTCCTGGCCCCACGACCGGAAGCCCTTCTGCGGCGACGGATGGCTCCCCCGAGGGAGGCCCGTGGCCGGGTCGAGGGGGCCGTTCCACGCGATCTTCTTGAGCGGCTTCTCGTCGAAGAGCCGCTTCATCGTGTTGTCGAGCTCGCGGGTGAGGAGCATCGTGCGGAACATCTCGAGCTTCTCGTCGCGCGTGATCGACGCCTTGATCTCCTGGCGCCGGAAGAAGCCGTTGATCTGCTCGGCGAGGGCTTCGCGCTGCCACGCCACGGCGTCGGCAGTCGTCGTGAACGGCCAGAGCTCCTTCGGCTCGGGCAGCTTGAGCCGCTCGTCCGCGATGAGGAGCAGGGCGTCGCGTGCCTCCGCGGGCGAAGGCGCGCCTTCCATGACCCTCCGGCCGTCATCGAGCAGGAAGGGCGCCTCGAGCGCCAGGAACTGCTCCAGCGCCTGGGCATCGACGACGGCTTTGACCTTCTTGCGCACCGAGGGCGGCTTCGGCATCAACCGCGAGAGTAGCAAAACGCGGAGAAACCCGCCAAGCAAGGGCGCCGGGCGCGGCTTGCTGCGTAAGTCGCACGGCCGAGCGCCAAGAGGGCGCATCAGCAAGTGGACAGCGCTTGTGCACAGCCGCCGGCCTGGCGGGCTCCAACGGAATTGTGAATTGTCAGGAAGGGGGTCAAACGCCAGCGCGCGCCATCGGCGCGAAGCGAGCTACGGTGAGATTATTGTGAACGGCAGCAGATTCTGGGTGTCTAGCTAATTAGGGAGTGGTGAAGTGGCTTTGGCGATGCGGTGCGCGACGGTCGGAAGGAGGGTCAGGGAATGACGCCAAGATGTCAGCGGCATAACGTAGAAATGTCTCGTACAAACGAGGGGGTCGGCCCTGTGGGCCCGGCAATGGGCGAGACTTGGAGCGGAGAATTCGAGACGCGAACTAGGCACTCATGTCCCGTCGATGGTTGCTCGCACAGGACAGTCAAGGTCGAAGCCAAAGCCGTGAGTTTTCGCGAAGTGTCGCATAGACTCGAGGCAGTAAGGGTCTAGCGTCCCCGTACCCGCGGTAGGACTAGCCGCACAGTGCCGCTCTCGACGAGTTTCGTCCTCATCCCCACGATGACTACCGCGGTACTCTCCACTGGCGACTGGTAGACATACCCAGAAACGTACCTCCAGCGGATTTCGCAGTGGACGTAGTACTCGCCAGCAGGCAGAGCTTCAAAAACAAATTGGCCCATTGCATCGGCCACGCACGACCGTTGAAAGCGCTTCAGTCGGCTATCGCACGCAACGAGGAACTCCCTACCGATCACGCTGCGATCCCACCATTCGGCCGAGTATCTAGTCACAGGCTCAAGACATACCTCAAGCCCGGATGCAAGGCGGATATCGCCACCCGCCGTTCGCGCAAACGCCTGCCCGGTGATTCTGCCTGTGCCCTGGTTTTCAAAAGGAGCGTATTCCGCTTCATCAAAAGCGACATGTCGCAGCGCCTCAATCGGCTTGCTCGTGTCGCGGCAGCCCCCGGCAAGACAAACCAAAACCATGGCAAGCACTATCTTCATCCGTAACTGTTTAGCGCCACTTCAGAGGAATCCGTCGAAACGGACACAGAAAGTTCGAGCGCGCGTAAGTCCCCGGGCTCGAGCCACTTGCGCACGGTTGCTCGGATGCGAGGATGAGGTAGCTCGAG
>Ga0247727_10001420_pt1 | contig 56892 bp, 45 predicted proteins | sample WisWelCaveWW1625_FD_202498 | JGI IMG/M metagenome (GOLD analysis project Ga0247727, IMG submission 202498) | Biofilm microbial communities from Wishing Well Cave, Virginia, United States - WW16-25 | ecosystem: Environmental > Aquatic > Deep subsurface > Groundwater > Cave microbial mat | place... | reverse complement strand
GAGGGGTGCACCCCCAGGTCCACGCGAAAAAAATGCCCGCCCCGCGTAATAAACCGAGGTCGGACGGGGTTAAGGTTAGCGCCTCGATGCGCCGCCTCCCACCCGACTTGGCAAAAACGCAACCGGTCGATGCTGCAGGAAGCATTCAGCCGTCGTGATTGGCATCCGTCATCCGGGAGCTGTCGCGAGGCGCGAGCATTGTGGCGATCCCGGACAGCCTCGCCCCGGCCGGGGCTCGACTTCCGGGATGACGGGTGGCTGGGGGATGGCGCGGGAAAAGAACTACCGGACTTGGCTCACGCGCGCCCACTGGCATTGATCAGGAAATGGTCGAGCGCGTGCTCGGAAATCTGCAGCCACTGAAGATGGTCCCGGCGGTAGGCGCTGACCGACTCGCTCGCTCTCTTGAACTGGGCATCCTTGGCGGCCACCTCGGCAAAATGCTCGAGGGTCGCCCGATAGCACGCTTCCATGACGGCTTGCGGGAACTGCCTGATCACCGCGCCGGCCGCAATCAGCCGCTTGAGCGCGGGCGGATTCACCGAATCGTACTTGGCAAGCATGCGTACGCGCGCGGAGTCGCACGCCCTCGCAAGCACGGCGCGATAGTGGTTGGGAAGCGCGTTCCACTTCTCGAGATTGATGACCAGGTGCACCATTCCGCCGCTTTCCCACCAGCACGGCCCGTAGTTGTACTTCGCGACCCTGACCAGCCCAAGCCGTTCGTCGTCGTGCGGGCACAGGAACTCGGCACCGTCGATCCTATTGTGCTCGAGCGCGGCAATGACGTCGGCATGGGGAATGTTCTCAAAGGGCACCGCCCCGATCCTGGCGAAGATGGGACTGCCCATGCCGATGATGCGGAAACGCAGCGACTTGAGATCGTCGAGGGAATTGATCTCCGTCTTGAACCATCCGCCCATCTGCGCCCCGATGCTGCCGGCCGGAATGCCGTAGGCGCCGAACCTCTTGAGCGACGCATTGACGATCTCGGCGCCGCCACCGAACATCCACCATGATTGCTGGTGGCGAGTGTTGAGGCCAAAAGGCAGGCCCGTGCCGAAGCCGAGGGTCATGTCCTTGCCGGTATGAAAGCTGAGCGGGGTGTGGGCGCATTCGACCGTGCCGCTGGCAACGACGTCGAGGGCCTGCCGGCTGGTCGCCAGCTCACCGGCAGAGTAGGCTTGGATCTGGAACTTGTTGTCGGTGGCCTCGGCCACGTAGCGGCAGAGCGTCTGTCCGACGCCAAACAGCGTCTCGTGCGATTTGGTAAAGCTCGATGTCATCCGCCATCTGATCTCGGGCGCGGACTGCGCGATGGCGGGGGCGGCAACTGCCGGAGTGGCAAGGGCGGCCGCAGCGCCCGCGCGCAGGAACCCTCTACGGTGCACGGATGATTCCTCCCCAGGACGATCCTTGCAATCTAGCGTATCCGAGATGGCTTGAACATGAAACTTGCTACTTTACGAGACGGTAGTCGCGACGGTTCACTGGCCGTTGTCTACCGCGATCTGACCAAGGCTGCAGTGGCCGAAACGCCCGTGGCCGGGCTCGGAACACTGCAGCAACTCATTGACAATTGGCCCTCCATGCAGCCCGCAGTCGCTTCGATCTACGCGCAACTCAATGAATTTACTGGTGGCGGACGGAGCCCCCCGTTTGCCACTATGGCTTTCAAGGAAGGCAACTGTGGGGCGCCGCTGCCCTCGGAATCAGGGGACAGGTTTCAGGGATCGGATTCTAGGTGACAGGGAAAACCGGTCCCCTGAAACCTGAAACCGTATCGAAATCCACGGAGTTGCTTCCGCATGACGAAGACCTTCGCATCGACCGGCGATCTGGCCGAGAAGGCAATTGCGTTCAAGGAAATCGGTGCGCAGCTTTACGCCTTCACGGCGGAGGGCGATCCCAACAGCGGCATAATCGTGGGCGACGACGGCGTGATCGTGGTCGATGCGCAGGCGACGCCGGCGCTGGCGGGCCAGGTGATCGAGCGCGTCGCCAGGATTACCGACAAGCCGATCAAGTACGTCGTGCTTTCCCACTACCACGCCGTGCGGGTGCTCGGCGCCTCCGCCTACCAGGCGCAGGAGATCGTCGCTTCGGAAGTCTGCCGCGCCATGATCGCCGAGCGCGGCAAGGAGGACTGGGATTCCGAGTACGGCCGCTTCCCGCGCCTGTTTCGCGCCGCCGAAACCATTCCGGGACTGACCTGGCCCAGCGTGACTTTCAGACGGCACATGACGCTCTATCTCGGCAGGCGCCGGGTCGAGCTCCTGCATATCGGCCGCGCCCACACGGCCGGCGACATCGTAGCCTTTGTGCCCGACGCCAACGTCGTGTTCTCCGGCGACATCGTGGAATACAAGTCGGCCTGCTATTGCGGCGACGCGCATTTCGCCAACTGGCCGACCACGCTCTCGCGCCTCGACGCCTTCAAGGCCGATGCGCTGGTGCCGGGCCGCGGCGAAGCCCTGGTCGGCGCCGACACGGTGTCGGAAGGGATTGCGCTGACGCGCGAGTTCCTGCGCGACCTCTACGAGCCGGTGAAGCGCGGCGTCGCCCGCGGCGCGCCGCTGAAGGAGTGCTTCGATGCGGCGACGGCGGCCATGCGCCCCAAGTACGGCAGCTGGCCGATCTTCGAGCACTGCCAGCCGTTCAACGTCGCGCGTGCCTACGACGAGGCGCAGGGCATCGACACGCCGCGCATCTGGACGGCCGAGCGCGACCGTGCCATGTGGGCGGCTTTGCAGGGGTGAGACAGGTGGATCGGGGAACCATGCGCAAGAAGATAGCGATTGTCGGTGCAGGCGCAGTCGGCGGCTATGCCGGCGCGCACATGGTCGAGGCCGGCGAGGACGTGACGTTCATCGACCCATGGCCCGAGCATGTAGAGCACATGCGCAAGCACGGGCTGCGGGTGACGCACGCCAAGGATGTCGCCGAGTTCAGCGTGCCGGTGCGCGCGCTGCACGTCACGGATGCACAGCAGCTGGCCAAGGAGAAGCCGGTCGACATCGCCTTCGTGTGCATGAAGTCCTACGACACGGCCTGGGCCACCATGCTGATCCGGCAGTACCTGGCGCCGGACGGCTACGTCGTCTCGCTGCAGAACTGCATGAACGAGGAGACCATCGCCGGCGTCGTCGGCTGGGGCAAGACGCTGGGCTGCATCGCCAGCTCCATCACGGTCAATCTGCCCGAGCCCGGTCACATCCATCGCGGCGCGGCCAAGGGCGGTGCGGCACATACCGTGTTCCGTACCGGCGAGGTGCACGGTCGCATCACGGGGCGTGCGCAGGAGGTGTGCCGCCTCGTCGGCTACTCCGACAGCGCCAAGGTGACCGGCAACCTGTGGGGCGAGCGCTGGTCGAAGCTGGTCGCCAACGCTATGCAGAACGGGCTGTCTGCCTGCACCGGGCTGCCGGGCGTGAAAATCGTGCAAACGGAGCCGCTGCGGCGTTTCTCCACGCGGCTCGGGGCCGAGGCGATCCGCGTCGGCCAGGCGCTGGGCTACCAGCTGGAGGAGATCCTGCATCTGCCGCCGGAGACGATCGCCAAGGCCGGCGAGGGCGATCCTGCGGCCATCGAGGCCGCCGACGCGCAGCGGCTCGAGGATACGGCGCGGGTGGCGGGCGAGCAGCGCCCGTCCATGGGCCAGGACATGGTCAAGGGTCGGCGCACCGAGATCGAGTTCCTCAACGGCTATGTCGTGCGCGAGGGCGAGAAGGTCGGCATTGCCTGCCGCGCCAATGAAATCCTCACCGACCTCGTCAATCGGGTGGAGCGCGGCGAGCTGCGGCCCGACCCGGAGCATATCCTGGGGCTGAGGCTGAATTGACGATGTAGGTTGGGTCGAGCGTCAGCGAAGACCCAACGCTGCAACGATTTGTTAGCTGATTGTGCCGGGTCTGCGCCCCGCTTGACCCAACCGACGAGTTGGACGGAGGGAGGAAAATCGCCGTGAAGCCGTGCCTCTTCATTTGCATTTGCGCGTTTCTGCTATCCGCGTGGCTGCCGCATGCTGCGGCCGCACCTCCCGCGCCCGGGTTCGATTCCGCCGCGGCCTCGCCTTCGGGCGGACTATGGGTGCCGGCTCAGCGTCGCTGCGTTCCGAGCCGCTGCGGGTGCAGGGGCTCGCAGCCGACCTGGTGCAGCCGCGACTGCCGCCGCGACCGGCAGTGCTCGTGCGTGCGGGGCAGGTACGTCTGCTCGCTCTATGTGAGCTGGTGACGCGGCGGCCGAAGGGCGGACGCGATGTTGTCATCCCGGAATTTCGCGGTGAGCGAAATATCCGGGACCCAGGGCAGCCGAGGTGAGCGTGGAGCTTGTGGTCCTGGGTCCCGGCTCTCGGGCCGACGCCCTCGGCCGGGATGACAGGCGGTTCAACCCGCGAGGGCATCGAGTGTAGTGCGGAGCGCCGCGTGCTCACCGTCGCGACGGCGGCGGACACGGCTTGCCTCGGCATCGACAGCACGCTCACGGAAAGGATAGGATTGATACCATCGACAGCGAACCAATGGGAGGGACACTCATGAAAAGGCTGCTGACTGCCGGAGCGGGGTTCCTGATCCTTGCTTCGGTTGCGTTCGCGCAGACAATCACCCCGCCGAAGATGGATCCGGTCAAACGCACGCCGCTGCAAAAGACGGAGTATCCGGAGGGACACGCCATCCACATGCAGCTGGTCGAGGTGGCGGCGAACACGCCGATCGCGCGTCACACCCATCCGGGGGTGGAGACGAGCTATGTCCTGGAAGGCGAAATCGAGCTGGTGATCGACGGCAAGGCGCCGCTGATGCTCAAGGCCGGCGACAGTTTCAGCGTGCCGGCGAACGTGCCGCATGGCGGCAAGGTCGGCGCGAAGGCGGCCAGGCTCATCGTCACCTACGTGGTCGACAAGACCAAGCCCATCGCCTCGCCCGCGCCATCGCAGTAGAAGTTCGACCCGGGCAGCGCCGGTCAAACCGGCGAGCCAATGGACCCGTCATCCCGGAAGCCGAGGCCTTGGCCGAGGCTATCCGGGACCTGCTCGTCTGTTGCAGCGGGAGCCGTCAGCCCGCGAGGGCGTCGAGGGTGGTGCGCAGCGCGGCAAGCTCGCCGTCACGGCGGTGGTAGCCGGTGGCCTGGATGAGGGCGTGGGCTTCGGTCCAGGCTTTATCGGCTTCGCCGACGAGGTGGCGATGAGCGGCCGTCAGAGTCGGCGGGGTGCTGGCTGGCGGATCGGCAGTGCGCGCAGGTTTCGCGTTGCCGCGCCCTGATGTCATCCTCGCCCACCAGCCTTTTGGCGGTTCGGCGGCAGCCACACCAGGCGGCGCGGTGGCTGCGTTGCGACTGAGCGCCAGCGTCCATTCATCGGGCGGGGTGACGCTCGGGATCTGCGCGAGCAGCAGGCGCGCACGCTCTAGGTGATAGTCGGCCAGGAACAGCCGCATGCCGCCGCGGCTGGCGATCTCGTGGGTCTCGGCGAGGTCCTCCTGCGCGCCGTCGAGGTCGCCGGTGTCGCGGCGGAACGCGGCGCGGGCGAGCAGGCCGCAAGGGATGTGCGCTTCGTCGCCCGCTTTGCGAAAACCCTCGACGGCAGCATCGAGGTAGGAGCGAGCCCTCTCCCTGTCACCCAGTGACGCCTGCCACACCTGATGCGCCGCACGGCCGAAGGAGAGGGTGTGGGCGGCGATATCGAGCAGCCAGATATTTTGCTTTGCTATGTCAAGCCCATAGCTAGCACGCTCCATCACCTCGTCATATCGACCCTTGCCGAGAAGTAGGTCGCAGAATAGATGGCCCGACAATGAGGAGAAGAATGTGTACTCGGACTCTCCCTCATTTTTGAGTCGCTCAGCTTCAACGAAGAGGTCCCCAGCTGCTCGGATGTCGCCAGATTGGTGCAGAGCATCCGCCAATCTAGTACGCACAGCCACGCGCCAGAACGCGTCGCGGCTCTGGTCGGCGTATTCGACCGCCCGGCGTTTGGCGGTGATAGCCTCGCCCACGTGGCCCAGGGTCAGGAGCAATTCGCCTAGTTTGCCAGCATTGCTGGCCGCGCGCTCCCAATTTGTTCGCTCGATGCTGATATCTATGCAGACTCGGATCGGGCTCAAGGCCTCGCGCAGTCGACTGAGCGCGTTTAATCCAAAGCCAGCGTGGTCCAACAAGAACTCGCGTGAACTTGGTGAAAGTGTCTGAGCGGGCCGGAGCCAAGGCGATTCAAAGAAATGGGCCAACGTTCCAAGGAATGCGCTGAAGGCTCCGAGCGAATGGTTGATAAACGCTTCGCTGTCACTTCGAATAATCCTCTCCCAGTAGACCTCATCGAAGACCTCCTGATGCAGCCCCGCCGCACAGCCGTGGGCGATGGCGAGAAACAGAGGCTGCATCTCCTCCAGCGTGTCGGGCAGATCCTTGCCCCAGAGCTTCTGCGGCAGCGCCTTGTAGTGCTCGTAGAGCCGGCGGTTGGCCTCGCGGAAGGCGTCGGGGGCGTCCTCCTTGAGGCGACGGCCGAAGTGCTGGCGCACGACCGGGTGGGCGTCGAGGGTGGCGATGCCGCTCGCCGCTTGCGCCAACGGGTCCCCCTCCCCTTGATGGGGAGGGGTTAGGGGTGGGGTGAACGATGAGGGGTTCCCTCTGTTGGCACCCCCCACCCCCATCCCCTCCCCACGAGGGGGAGGGGAGGTACGCGCGGCAGGGCGCGCAGCGCTGTCGCCCTCGGCTGCAACAAGTTTCAACGCGCGGAGCCGCTTGAGCGCGAAGGTCCAGCGCAGCTTCTGCTGCATCTCCGACAGTGCATGCCAGCCGTCGGTCAAACCGGGGATCGGCGGGGCGGCGAGCACGGCGGCAAGGGCGTCCGGCTCCGCCGGGCGGTCGAACAGGCCGACCAGCGACAGGATCAGGCGCTCCGGGTCGCCTTCGCCCTTGGCCTCGCCTTTCGTAAGCTGCTCGAAGCGCTCGACATAGGCATCCATGATGCGGTTGGCGCGCCGGGCCTGGCGGTCGTGCGCCGACTCGCCTTGCGCATCCACCAGATCGTGGAAGCGCAGCGTATCGCGCCGGGCGACGTCGCCGGCGCAGACGGCGGAGAGATAGGTGCCGAGCAGCGACACCGACAGGGCGTGGCCGCCGACCTCGCGCACCGCCGCCATCAGCTCCCTCTCGCGGCCGAGCACGCCGAGGTGCTTCAAGAGTTCCGCGCCGGCGCGCTCGTTCAGGCTGTTCAACTCGTGGTTGATCACCGTCGGCCGCGCCATCGCCGCCAGCTCGGGCAGCTCCTGCCGAGAGGTGATAACGACGAGGCCGGGGTTCTCCCTGGCCAGCTGCGTGACCAGCGCCTGCAGGCCTCGGTCCTTGAGCCGCCCCTCGTTGACGTGCGGCAGGTCCTGCAGCGGCTCCAGCCCGTCGAGCACAAGCAAGGTGCGCTGCCGGCGCACCAGCCGCGCCAAGGTGCGCCCGCGCTCGACCGGATCGGTGATGGGCTCCTTGGCGAGGTCGTGGCCGAAGAACTTGAGCGCCCTCGATATGAACCCGTCGGCGTCGGCATTGCGGTTGTCACCCGAGCCCTGCGAGTAGGCGCTCCAGCCGTACACCTTGGCCGCGCCGGGAAAGCCCTTCGCCTCCAGCTCATCCAGGAAGCGGCGCAGCAGGGCCGACTTGCCGGCGCCGCCGATCGCGTGCAGCACCACCGCGTTGGTCTTCCTCGCCGCATCGGCGCCCGCGCCGCCGCTGGCCCAGGCGGCGAGCAGGGTGGATAGCTCCACATCGCGGCCGAACAGACGCGGCGTGCCGGTGGGCAGCCCCTCCAGCCAGATGTCGTCGGCGGAGAGCTTCGATGGCAGCGACGCTGCTGGCTTGTCTCCCGTGGGCTCGATGCCCAGGGCCTCGAGGAAGGCGGCCGCCTCGGTCTCGAAGTCGCTGACCCTGAGATGCTGTAAATCCTTGAACACGTTGCCCACCGGCGTGTCGTCGACGCGCAATGGCACCAGCTTGTTGTCGGCGAAGGCGATGCTCATCTCGTGCGAGACGTATTCGGACTTGCTCGCAGCGTTGGACCACAAGGCCACGACCTTGCGGGCGCGCTTGATCATCTGATGCAGCTGGGGCTTCCAGAGCTGCCCCGCGACCAGGCGCTTGTCCCAGTCGACCGAGTAGCCGCGCTTCTCCAGGAAGGTGATGGCGGCGGCGAGCTGCCCCACGTCCTCCCGCGCGTAGGAGAGAAACACATCGAAAATGCGCCCCGTCTCGGCGCCGTCGCTGAACGCAATCATGCCAATCCCTCGCAAACTATGCGGAGACTTAGCCTGGCGATTTTGACCGGCAGGAGGCGGCTAGCTCCACCCGTCATCCCGGCCGGAGCGATGCGAGCCGTGGGCGAGCGGCGCTCCGAGCCGGGACCTTAGGTTCGCCGCTGAACCGGAAAGCCCGATCAGCCGCGCCGGTAGGGATAGCAGCGGGCCGCGTCGAGGGTGAGGCCGAAGTGCCTGCCGAGCTGCCGGATGGCGTCGCCGTGCTCGGGATAGGGATCGGAGTTGTCGACACCGACGATGATGGGCTTGAACGATCTCTCGTCCTTCCCGCGCGGGGGGAGCATCGCAGTGACGAGCGCCTTGCCCTCGGCATCGCGCAGCGTCAGGAACAGCGGCATCGCGCGCTGGATGTGCGCCTTCAGGCCGATGTTCTGCTCGATGTAGGGGGCGGAGCGCGGCGGCACGTAGCTCGTGGCCGCCTGCTCGTGGGCTTGCTTGAAGTATTTGTCGACGGCGTGGTTCATTGCCCGGGACTCGAGGGTGGCTTCCCCGTCGGTCTCGATGCGGAACCATGTCTTCGGAGGGGCATCGCACACGAACTGCATCATCCGCTCCTGCGAGTGGCCTCGGTCTGGCGATGTAGGCTCGGCACAGTGGAGAGGTAGACCGCAAAATTAAGACACAGATGCCAGGCAATTGCGACCGCGAATTGGCGTGGCCATGACGCGGGCCGCGTCACAGTTGTACTCCAGCGACATGTACCAGTGCGCAGCGCGGGGGACGAGGCGAGATTGCCCCGCACGCGTTTCTGCTCGCGGCTTCGGGGCCGTGGCTGGAGCCACGCGGGGATTATCTATAGTCGACGACGAGGTTGCGCAGCCTCGCGCGATTGCGTCCGCGCGTATCGTCGGAGTCGCTCGAGATCGCAATTGCCAGAAGCGGCGGCGGCTTGCCGCCGAACGCGCGCGCATAGTCGGCGTTCAGGTCGACGTGCTCATCGAACCAGTGCCGGCGCGGAGCGTCGGCGGGGCGCAGGACAACAAACTTCCCGCGCGGGCCCATGTGCGGACTGGGCAGCAACGCCCCCCGCGGTCTGTCGCCGCCGAACACATAGACGAGGCTGGTCACAGAGGCGGATGAGCGCAACGCTACCAGGCCCCTCGCCAGGTCCGCCTTCCCGCCGAAAACGAAATAGACGGCCAGGACTCTGTCGTCATGGCCCCGTCTTGTCAGATCCGTCGGCGCCACCCCTTCCTCGACCTGCCAGCTCCAGCGCGCTTCCCCCGCAGTTGGTCCGGCCTGCTTGACTGTCCGCCAAACCAGCCCGGCGGACGCGTTCGTGGCGACTTCAAGGGTGTTGCTCGCACCCGGCGTGAACGAGGCGGGAGGGATGCCGGGAAAGCTGATGGTGGACCAACCCGCGGTGCGCAAATTGGAGCCGAAGGCGATAGCGTCGGCCGATGCGCTGGGTGCCGGCGCGACAGCGGCCCAGAATGCAAATGCCCAGGAGCCCGCCCTCCTCGCCACGGACTGGCCGGCGCCACACGGCATCAGGGGAGCGCAGATTTCGCCGCGCTCCCCAGCCAAGTTCGGCGTTGAGTGCAACTACCTACATCTTGCCGGCCGGCTTTTTCTTCTTCTTGTCCTTCTTCTTCGTCGCCGCATACGCGTCGTCAGAGCCGATGACGGTAGGAAGGATGACGGCCGCGCTGAACGCGGCGATCATGGCTGCGATAACCAGTTTCTTCACGGGTCGTCTCCGTTTGTCGAGCACCGCCAAACGATCGACCAGGTTCGCTCTACAAAGCAATCCGGGCGACTACTGAGGAATCCCGGGATTTGTCCTCAAGCGCAGGATCGAGCGCCGCCGGGTTGCCGATCGAAGCTAGAGTGCGTTGTAGGCTTTGAGCGCAACGCCGGCGCGCTCCAGTTGCTGGCGCAACTGACGGGCCATCTCGACGGCGGTCGGCGTGTCGCCATGCACGCAGATAGTGTCGATCTTCACCGGCACCTTTTTGCCGTTGACCGAGATCATCACATTGTCCTGCAAGGCCCTCAGGATGCGTTGCGCGGCCGCGGCGGCATCGTGGATGACGGCGCCGGCGTGCGCCCGGCTCACCAGCTGGCCGTTGTCCTCGTAGGCACGGTCGGCGAAGATCTCCTGCAGCATCGGCAGCCCGAGCTTCTCGGCCGCCGCCACAGTCGGCCGGCCCGGCATCACGACGTAGACGAGCTTCGGGTCGACCGCCTTCATGGCGCGCCCCAGGGCCAGCGCAATGTCATCCTCGTCGTTGGCGAGGTTGCCGAGGGCGCCGTGGGCCTTCACGTGGGTGACCTTGTGGCCGACCATGGCGGCGATGCCCTGCAAGGCGCCGATCTGGTAGGCGATCATTTTTTCCAGTTCCGCCATGCTCGTGCCGCGAATGACGCGCCGGCCGAAGCCCCATAGGTCGTTGAAGCTCGGGTGGGCGCCGATGGCGACACCGTTCCGCTTTGCGAGCTCGGCCGCCCGGTGCATGACGATGGGGTCGCCGGCGTGCCAGCCGCAGGCCACGCTGGCGCTCGTAATGATGCCGAGCATGGCCTCGTCATCGCCCATTTTCCAGGCCCCGAAGCTCTCGCCCAGATCGGAGTTCAGATCGACACGCATGTGCTTGATCCCGCACCAATCCGATCCCCCACGTCAAGGCGAAATATCGCTGGATATGGGCGGTCCAGGAGCGAACGCGCTCAGACGCCAGCTGGCTGCCTCTGCGCTCCGTTGCCCGATGCAAGCCACGGTCCCGCCACGATCGCACAACGAAATCGCGCTCGCGGGGCTACGGAGGGGGACATGGGGAGCGCGCGTTACTCTTGTGCCATGATGGCTTGGCTGCTGCTGCTGCTGCCGCCGTCGCCGGCCAATGCTGAGCAAACCAAGCTCAGGGTGACATTGCAACTGCCTATCGCGAACCACGTTGGCGCGAACCTCGTGCAGTTCAAGCAGGAGGTGGAAAGCCGCACCGAGTGGGCCATCACGGTCGAGATCTTCGACAATTCCCGGCTCTACAAGGACAACGAGGCCGTTGGCGCCGTGGCATCGGGGACTATCGAGATGGGCACCGTGCCATACCAGCAGCTCACCCGGAAGGTTCCTGCCATCGGCATCTTCGAGCAGCCGTTCCTCTTCAACTTCGAAGCGCTCGTTCGGGCCGCCACCAGCCCGGACGGCGAGATGCGCAGGCTGCTCGACAAGACCGTTCTCGACGCCACCGGCGTGCGCGTGCTGTGGTGGCAGTCCTACGGTTCCAGCGTGTTCTTCTCCAAGGGGAGGGAAGCAAAGCACCCCTTGCAGATCCGCGGCCAGAAGGTGCGCGTGTTCGGCGAGAACATGGCGAACTTCACCAAATATTGCGGTGGCATCCCGTTACTCATTTCGGCCTCCAAGCAGCACCAAGCGGTGAAGGATGGCACGGTCGATATGGCCATGACCGGCGTCACCGGCGTCGATTCACGCGAACTCTGGAAGGTCACGGATACCATTACGCGAACCGAGCACGCGGCGCTCGAGCTCGTCGTCATCATCAACGAGAAGGTCTGGCAGTCGCTCCGGGACAACTACAAGGCCGCCATAGTGGAATCCTCGAGGAAGGCGGAGCGGAGCCTGCGCGAGCAGATGGCCGACATCGAGGCAAAGGCGTATGCCTTCGCGCGTGCCAAAGGCATGACGATCCAAGAACTTGCGCCAGACGACGTGGCAGAGTGGCGCGCGTGCAGCGCGGCGCTTCTTGAAGACTATCTGAACGGTGCGGGCGAGCTGGGCTGGCGGCTCATGGGAGCCTACGGAAGACTGCGCACCGATCCTTGCTGCAGCTCCGGCCCAGGCGGGGCTTTTAGCCTGCGTTGAGGGTCATGGTGGCCTCCGCCGCGGCCAATGCTGTGCGCACAGGCTGCACGCGGTTGACAAGACCTTCGCTTTCCCTACTTTCCGCCGCAGTGGTGCCAGACCGGGGTGTGGAGTCGGGTGCATTGAGTGTCGTAGGTCGAAGAGCGCCGACAGACTTCCTTGCGGCGCGGACAGATCGAAAGGATGCCGGTCCGTTCTCCGTGGGAGGCGACCGTACCCCGGCCGCGCTGCACGAGCCGACGGCCAAGGTTGTCCATCAGTTGAGGCAGGCGCGGCTCAGACTTGAGCGCGCAACCTCCCCGGAACTGAGGCTGCATCCAGCCATTCGGGCCCTGTGGCGGACCGAATTGCGCCTGGATCGCCCTCTGCGCATTGCAATTCTCGGGGAGATCAACTCCGGCAAATCCTCCCTTGCCAACCTGCTGGCTGGGATCGAGAGCTTGCCGACAGCTGTCGTCTCCAACACCCGCATTCCGACGCTCCTCTACTACGCCCACGAGCCGGAAATCTGGACGCTGTACGAGAGCGGCAAGCGCGAGCGGCTGACGAGCGATCGCCGCATGCCGCAGCGGACGATCTTTCGCATTGAGGTCGGCCTGCCGTCCCCGCGCCTGGGGGCAATGCAGATCCTCGACCTTCCCGGCCACTCCGACCCGAGATCGGGCGGGCCTGATGTCGATCTCGTCTCCCATCACGTGGATGCAGCCCTTTGGTGCACCATGAGCACCCAGGCTTGGAAGGAGAGCGAGAGGACCGCATGGAGCGTGCTGCCTGCGCGGCTCCACACCCGCGGAATCCTAGTGTCGACCCATCGCGACCTTCTGCATGACCCGGGCGACCGGCGTAAGCTCTTGGCCCGACTGCGCGACGAGGTGGGTACATCCTTCAGAAGTATCGTGCTGCTGTCGACGCTCGATGCGCTTGCTGTAATGGGGAAGGACCCAACAGGGCTGGCAGCGGCCGCCCGGATAGCCAGCGGGGCGGAGACGCTCGATACCGAGCTCGGAACCTTGCTCTTCGCCTTGCGCGAGCAGCGCGCCGCAGCCGCGCTGCGAATGACCAGCCGGATCGCACAGCGCGCCCTCTCACGTATCGACGGCCGGCTGCCGGCTCCTTGGGCGTCCGCCCCATAGGCTCGGCGGGGTCGAGCTTCAACCCGGCATTTGGCCCCTGGATTCCTGGAATGCTGCGGTGTGAACGAACGCCCCAGCAAGCCGGCGCAGGGCCGCTGTCGCATGCTGGCGTCAGGCTCGGCACTGCGGCCCAACCCATTTTCGCCGCAATCCATTGCGCATCGTGACAGCCTGACCAAGAAGCGTCCGAAGCGCTCACACAGGTAAGCGATGTAAGGGGAGGTGTCCGATGCGGCTAGCGCAGCGATTTCCTGCACAACGGCCTTCGGCTTGAAGGTAAGCGATTTCACCCAGAAGAATATGGCCCGAGCGAACCACGCGGCCGGGGCCAACAAAGTTTCAGGGATGGACAAGATGTTGCAGTCCAATTACGGCGCTGGCGGGCTCAGCCGTTTGCCCGCGATACTGACGATCGTCGCGGTGGTCATCGTCGGGCTGCTGCGCGCAAATCTTGCTGGCGCCCAGACGTGCGGCACGGACTACACGATCAAGGAGGGTGAAACGCTGGCCCAGATTGCCGGCCGCGTCTATGGCAGCCCCACCCAGTGGACCGTGATCTTCTATGCCAACCAGGATCGGCTCGGCGACAACATTTCCCTGCTCGTACCCGGGCTTGCTCTCAGGCTGCCGTGCATCGGCGGCACACAGGCCCCGCCGTCTCTGCCACCTGTCGCAACTACTCCCGCCCAGACACCGGGTGAGACCGCGTTCATCATCTCGTCACTGTTGCGCCGGGTCGAGTTTCTCACGGCTGACGGTTTTGCACCGTACACGGGCCGCTCGCTCGAGGGCGGCGGAATGCTCACCCAGGTCATCAGCTCGGCCATGGGCCTGATCAAGGAGGATGCGAAGGGACGCTTCGACTACGGCATATCGTGGGTCAACGATTGGGCGGCTCATTTGAACCCTTTGCTACTGACACGTGCCTTCGACGTCGGCTTTCCCTGGGCGCGTCCGGATTGCGAGAGTGGGACAGTTCTCGACCAGAGCTCGCAGTTCCGCTGCCAGCGGTTTTTTTTCTCCGATCCGCTCTACGAGGTGATCACCGGGCTCTTCGTGCGCGGTAATTCAAAGGTCAGGTCGCTGCGCAGAGAAGAGGTTGCCGGAATGACGCTGTGCCGGCCCGCCGGCTATCCGATCCACGAACTCGATAAGGGTGGCCGGAACTGGGTGATGGACGGGGTAGTCACGCTGATCCGCCCGCCTTCGGTAGACGAATGCTTCCGTCTCCTGGATGGCGGCACAGTCGACGGTGTGGTGGAAGCCGAGTTGGCAGGGCGCGCAAGCATCACCTCGCTCGGGCTTGGCGAAAGGATTCGGATGATCGACCAGCCGCTGGCGCTCACGACCTATCACGTTCTCATTTCCAAGTCGCATCCGCACGCGCGGACGATCCTGTATTACATGAACAGCTCCCTAGAAAAGCTGCGCGAGAGGGGAGAGTACGATCGGATTATCGAGCGGCATCTTGCGCGTTTCTGGGAGGCCCAAGCCGTGCCGAGCTCTGCGATTGGAACGACGCCATCCACGAGCAAGACGGTTCCTTCGGATCCGACACCGAGCAGCCCGTCGGCTCTTGCCGGCGGCCGTGGGGATACGAAGGCGAGGAGCGAGGCGCCGAAAAAAGTCGCGCCATAGCAAGCTGGTTGCGGGACCAAGGGACGCGAGCACGACCACGCGTCACGACACCTGGGGCCTCGCAGAGCTCCGTCTGAACAAGCCGCCGATCGGCTCCGCTCTCTATTGGCGCATCGAGCCGACGATCCGCTCGAGCGACACGCTGTCGGCAACCAGGCCCTGCTTCACGGCAGCAGCGTACCAAGCTCGATACCAGCGCGTGGCCTCTTCGATGTCGGGGCCCGCATCCGCAGCCGGCAAGGTACCGAGAAAGTTTGGATCGTACGACCTCGCGAGCGCCCAAGCGACATCCGGAGAGCCATCCACGGCTATGGCAAGCAACTGCTGGCGCGCGGCGCGCACTCGCCCGTTGGTCATGAGGCCAAGGGCGGCCTCCAAGGCCTGCTTGTCCAAGGCCGCCCTGGCACGATCGACGTGTTGAACTGAAGGGCTGGCGACCAATGGTGCGTCGGCCGGCGCCTCGTTGGGCAGGGCGACAGGAGGAACAGCCAGACCGGCCGCGCCGGTGATTGGCGTGTCGTCTGCGGGTGCTCGCTGTGAAATCGCGGCAGCTTGCACAACCGGTGGCCCGTTGGGGCTAACGGCTGGCACGCTCTTGGTTGCAGCTCTCTCGGACGTGTTGACCGGCTTGGGACTTCCCTTTGGCGCCGAGGTAGCCGACCGCTCGGGGTTGGGAATTACGTAGGCTACCGCCGAAATAACCGCTATGGCCGCGATGATGATGGCGGGGACGATCCAGCGCGCAAGACCAGGGTCTATCCCGGCCCGCCGCAAGCCAGCGGACTCGGGCTCTGTGGAGAGCCCTTGAAGGCGCTGAAGAACCGCCTTGACCTCACTAAGCTTGGGATCTTCTCTCCCGGGATGATCCATGTCCGTCCGTAAAAGCGCGGTGCCCGCGACGAAAGTGCTCACCCAAAATCTGGACAGGAAGGTGGCGGCTGACAGTCGAGACGAAACTCCGCTCGCGCGCAGAGGCCAAATTTCATCGGACGCGAGAGATGAAACGTCCTCACTTCCGCCCTACTCCGTCGTATTGTCCCTTGGCGCCTGGTGCCCTGCTGGCGCATCTTCGCGCAGCGAGGTTCGCGAGGATCGGCGCCAATGCACAGCCTGCATGCCGTCGCACGACCATACATGCACTCACACTCCGGGCCAATCTGGAACCCAGCACCGTTCGATTGTCGCTGCAGGCTCTGGATGAATGGTGCAGAATAGCCGGGGCTGATGCTCGCCAACAGGGATGAACTGCATTGGGTTAGGTACCATCCGCTCCCAGGGCCGCATTCTCATCGATGAGGGCGGTGGGGGATCCTGCAGGGGGAGGCCGTGTCAAATCCGCCGCACAACTTTCGCGCCCAGCAGTCTGCGTCGGAGGCCGGCGCAGAACCCGGTGCGCGGTTTTTCGCAACCCGCCAGGTCGGTGCCGAGTTGGAGTTCCTGCGGCGCGAGTTGGTTGCGTGCGGACGCGAACTGCAATCTGCGCGCCCGTTCCGCGGGGGCTCGTTCGTCGACGACATGCTCCGCCTTCTGTCCCGGCTGACGTGCCGTATCGCCGTTATTGGGCAAGTGAAGGCCGGCAAGAGCACATTCATCAACGGGCTCGTGCGGAATCCGGGCCTGTTGCCGACCGATGTCAATCCATGGACGACGGCGGTTACCCACCTCCACTTTGCCCGCGGCGATGCCCCGCCCAACGTCGCTGCCGAGTTTACGTTCTTCGACTCCAACGAATGGGAGCGACTGGCGCGTGGCGGCGGGCACATCCGGGAGCTCACTCAACGTCTCGTGCCCGGCTTCGAGGCCGAGCTGCTGCAGAAGCACGTCGATGCGATGCGCCGCCGCTCCGAGGACCGCCTCGGAGCGACGCTGCGCACGTTGCTCGGCAAGAAGCATGCGTTCCCTTCGTTTTCGACCGAGGTGCTCGAAAGATACGTCTGCTCCGGCCTGCCCAGCACCGGGGCAGAACACAAAGGTATCTATTCCGATATCGTCAAGGCAGCCGACCTTTACTTCACGAGCAACGATTTCGGCTTTCCCACAACGATAATAGACACGCCGGGAACGAACGATCCGTTCCTGGTACGCGACGAGATCACCCGGCGAGCCCTCGAGAGTGCCGATATCTACGTCGTCGTGCTCACTGCGCGCCAGGCTCTGTCGTCCGCCGACGTTGCGCTGCTCCGAATCTTGCGAGGGCTGCACAAGGAGCGCATCGCCGTCTTTGTCAATCGCATCGACGAGCTCGGCGACTTGGCGCGCGACGTGCCGGCCATCGTGGAACATGTGCAAGCCGGCCTGAGCCGCGAGTTTCCGACCTCGGAGATTCCGGTCGTGGCGGGCAGCGCGTTCTGGGCGGAGATCGCGATGCGGGGGGCCGCGCCGGAGATCGATCGCGTGTTGTCGGCAAAAGTCAAAGCCTACGCCGAGCTGCTGGCGCAGGCAGCCCCACCGGGTGATAGGAAAGTGTCGGGGCTGGAGCGTAGCGAGACCCTGCTCCTGTGCTCGGGCCTATCGCCGCTCTGCGAAGTCCTCGCCCGCCTTACCTTGGACAGCCATACCGGGCGCGTGCTGTCGCAGGTCTCGCGATCGTTCTCGGAGCTCGGCCGGGTCGGCCAGAATGCCGCTCGTCACGAGGTTGATACCCTTGAAACAGAGGATAAATCTGGGGCGTCATCGGGACAACAGGGCGAAATCGAGTTGCGCGCCGTCGATGCCGAGGTCAAGGAAAACGAGCGCCTCACGATAACCCTGCAAGGCCTTCTGGGGGACCTACAGGGCCGCACCGATCAGTTGATAGAGAGCCACTGCACAAGAATGGTGGAGCTCTTGCGCGACGTGGTGCAGGGCTTCTCGGAGGCGGAATGCGATAACATGCGGCAAGCGATCGCCGAGGGGCAGCGCGGCCGTGTTTGGAGAAGCGATGCGACGACGCTGCGGCAAAGCCTCGAGGAGTATTTCATCAAGTCATACCGCGAGGCCGAGCAGGACATCGGCAAGCTCGAATCTCACATCTTTCCGAAGCTGAAGCTGCTGCTGGGCCGATACCGCCCGCAATGGCGACCGCCCGACGAGATGGATGGAGAGGGGAGTGCGGCAGAGTTGCCCCTGCTGAGCGCGTTGAGCAAGGTGGTCGCGCTGGACCTAGGGGACCCGTGGTGGAAGCACTGGTGGACGCGCGATCGAACCGCCGAAGGGCAGGTTGCCGAGCTCGACAACCTGATCCGGCGAGAGTTCTATCCGATCGTGGACGAACTCGCTGAGGCGGCCCGCGCTAACCTCAAGGTCCGGCAGGCCTCGACGGTACAAGAGGCCAACATGGTCTATCTGGGCCTGGTTGAGCTGCTGAAAGAGCAGAGCCGGGCACGGCTCGAGCGCACGCGTGCGCTGATCTCGGGGGGGGATGTGCCCCGCAGTCCGGAATTGCAGCGCAGCCGGGACTCGCGCGCCGCGGATCTGAAGAACCAGATTGCAAAGATGGACCTGCTGGTGCGGAGGCTGGAAGGAATCGAACAAGGCTGGGCTGAGAAGGTCGGTTGAGCGGCGGCAGCTGGTGGCGAAGCGCGCTTGTTTGTTGCGGCCGATCGGCAATGTCAGTGGGCCGGCGTGACCCCGGCACGCTGGAGCAACGTCCCGGGGCGCTCAATCTCAGCTTCCAGGCGCGCCTTGCGGGCCGGTGGCGCGTGTTGGCTGGCGGGAAGCCCCATGCGCCCCAGCTCGGCGTAGCGATCGCTGATCAGAACCGTCTAACCGTCGGGCGCCGCCTCGATTTCTAACGGCGGTCGTGATGCGTTGTGCTATTACGTTGCAGTTGTTTGCGGGAGGTGCAGGTCCAAGCATGCGCGTGAACCACCGTCTCGTCATCGAGGCGACCTATGCATCGTGGGCGACACAAGACCTTGCGGCAGTGGGCTTGTGCCTGCACGACGACGCCGTCTACCTTCTGCATTTGCCTGCGGGGGCTTGGCCGATTTCCGGTTTCGTACGCGGCAGAGCCAGGATCCTGAAGTCCCTGGGCGAAATCCTGCGGGACTTCGAGGTGCTCGAGTACAGGCCGCTCAAGATCGCGGAAGCCGACGGCATATGGACATCCCGTGCACGGATACACTATGGACATCGCAGCACCGGCCTATCCTATGAAGCCACGATCAGCAATGCCTGGAGGGTCGACCGCGGCAGGATTAGGCACTTCGAGGTTTTCCACGACACCGAGCGGCTGCGTGCCTTCTTTGAATTGGTAAGCAAGGCTGGCATCGACGCGTGACCGAAAACCGGTTTAGCAGGGTTCGCCCCATCGAGGGCCCGCGTTCGAACGGCTGGCTTCTGCAAGGGCTCTTCCGAACACATGGGCAAGTCGAGCATGGCCACAGCTGGGCCAAACGCCAGGAGCCACGCGCGGGCGGTGGCCAGTGGCACCGAAGCGAAGGCTGCCACTGGGGTTGAAGCCGGTCAGCGGACAAACCGTCGATCGGCCGAGTCCAAGCTCGCCGAGCTCAAGCGCCGGCTCCTGGAGATCAGCGATCTCAACTGCGCCGGCGCCGTTCTGGGCTGGGACCAGGCCACCTACATGCCAAAGGGTGGCGCAGGCGCCCGCGCCCGCCAGGGCGCGACCCTCAGCCGGCTGGCGCACGAGAAGTTCACCGACCCGGCGCTCGGCAGGCTGCTCGACGGCCTTGCCACGTTCGCGGAGCGCTTGCCCGAGGATTCGGACGACGCCAGCATGATCCGCATCGTGCGGCGCGACTTCGAGAAGGCCATCAAGGTGCCCGCCGAGTTCGTCGCCCGCTGGAGCGAGCACGGCTCGGCCTCCTACGACGCCTGGACGCGCGCTCGGCCAGCCAACGACTTCGCCGCCATGCGCCCGTTTTTGGAAGCGGCGATCGAGTTCAGCCGCGCCTACGCGGAATACCTCGGGCCCTATGCCCACATTGCCGACCCGCTCATCGACGGCCCCGACGAAGGTATGACGACAGCCTCGGTACGGGCGCTGTTCAATGAGCTGCACGCACAGCTGGTGCCCATCGTGCGCTCCATCACGGAGCAGCCCACGGCGGACGACAGCTGCTTGCGCGGCGCGTTTCCCGAGCGGGCGCAGCTCGACTTCGGCATGGCCGCAATCAGGCGCTTCGGCTACGACTTCGAGCGCGGGCGACTCGACAAGACGCACCATCCCTTCTGCACGAAGTTCTCGTCGGGCGATGTGCGCATCACAACGCGGGTCAGGGAGAACGAGATCGGCGAGGCTCTGTTCTCGACCCTGCACGAGGCGGGCCACGCCCTCTACGAGCAGGGCGTCAGTGCCGCCCTGGAAGGCACGCGGCTGGGCTCCGGTACGTCCATGGGCGTGCACGAGAGCCAGTCGCGGCTCTGGGAGAACCTGGTCGGCCGCAGTCGCGGCTTCTGGCAGCATTTCTATCCGCTGCTGTGCGACGCCTTCCCGGAGCACTTCAAGAAGGTGCCGTTTGAGGCTTTCTACCGTGCCATCAACAAGGTCGAGCGCTCGCTGATCCGCACCGATGCCGACGAGGTGACCTACAATCTGCACATCATGCTGCGCTTCGACCTGGAACTAGACCTCCTCGAGGGCCGCCTCAAGGTCAAAGATTTGCCTGCGGCATGGCAGGCTCGGCTCGAGGCCGACTTCGGCCTGACGCCGCCCGACGACCGCGACGGTTGTCTGCAGGACGTGCATTGGTACGGCGGCAGTGTCGGTGGGGCATTTCAGAGCTATACGATCGGCAACATTCTGAGTGCTCAATTCTACGCTGCGGCGCTCAAGTCCCACCCCGGCATCCCGCAAGAGATCGCAAAGGGTGAATTCGGCAGCCTGCACGGCTGGCTCAAAAAGCGGCTCTATCGGCACGGGCGCAAGTTCAAGCCCGACGAGATCGTCAAGCGCGCGACCGGCAAGGCCATGAGCATCAAGCCCTACATCGCCTACCTGCGCGCCAAGTACGGCGAGCTTTATCGCCTGCCGCCGGTGTAGCAGAGTAGCGCTCGTCGACTGCGTAGCGCCACCTGGCGGCTCAGGCTAGGGTACGTGCAACGAGGGAGCCATGGAGTTCGACTACGTCATCGTCGGCGGGGGCTCTGCCGGCTGCGTGCTGGCAGGCCGCCTGAGTGCCGATCCCAACTCCCGCGTGTGCCTCATCGAGGCCGGCCCGGACGACGACAACGTCCTCTGCCGTGTGCCCTTCGCCACCGCCCTGTTCATTCCTGGCAAATGGCGCAACTGGGCGTTCCAAACGGAGCCTCAGGCCGGCTTGGGCGGCCGACGCGGCTACCAGCCGTGCGGGCGCATGCTCGGCGGCTCGTCCGGCCTCAACGCCATGATCTACATCCGCGGCCATGCCGCCGACTACGACGACTGGGCGGCACAGGGCGCAACCGGCTGGTCGTTCGCCGACGTGCTGCCCTACTTCAAGCGCGCGGAGAGCAACGAGCGGCTCGGCGGCACCCTGCATGGCCGCGAAGGCCCGCTCAACGTCGCCGATCTTGTCAGTCCCAACCCGATCAACGATGTCTTTCTCGCCGCCTGCGAGCAGCTTCAGCTCCCACGCAACCGTGATTTCAACGGATCGGTTCAGGACGGTGTCGGCCTCTACCAGGTGACACAGAAGAAGGGCGAACGCTGGAGCGCGGCGCGCGCCTATCTGCCGCCCGACGCGCGCTCGCGCACCAACCTGCGGATTTCGACTGCCACCCGTGCCTTGCGTGTTGCGCTCGATGGCCGGCGCGCAACCGGGGTTGTCTGCCGCAGCGGCAAGGGTGAAATTACCGTGCGCGCTCGCCGTGCCGTCGTGCTTTCAGCCGGCGCCTTCCAATCACCCCAACTCCTGTTGCTATCGGGCATCGGACCGGCGCAGGAGATTGCCCGCCATGGCATTGCCGTCGCGCACGAGCTGCCGGGCGTCGGGCAGAACCTGCAAGACCACCTCGATTTCACGCTTCTCTACCGGGCGCAAAGCCCGCACCTGTTCGGCTTCACGCCGCGCGGCCTGGCGCGGCTTCCGCGCGAGATCAGGCGTTGGCGGCGCGAGCGCAAGGGCCTGCTCACGACCAACTTCGCCGAGTCCGGCGGCTTCCTCAAAACCGATCCGGCGCTGGCGCGCCCGGATATCCAACTCCACTTCGTGATCGGGCTGGTCGACGATCACGCGCGCAAGCGCCATTACAGCACGGGCTACAGCCTGCATACCTGTGTGCTTCGGCCGAAGAGCCGCGGCACGGTCGGGCTCCATGATGCCGATCCGATGCGCCCGCCACGCATCGATCCGCAGTTCCTGAATGAGGCGAGCGATCTCGAAACCCTGTTGCAGGGAGTCAAGATCGCACGCCGCATCATGGACGCGTCGCCGTTCCGCACCCTCGCGCCGGCGGAGCTCTATACTGCCGATGTGCGCAACGACGAGGGGCTGCGCGAAGCGATAAGAAGCCGCGCCGACACCATCTATCATCCGGTAGGAACGTGCCGGATGGGTGCCGCCGACGATCGCCTGGCGGTGGTCGATCCCTCGCTCAAAGTGCGGGGGCTGGAAGGGCTTTACGTGGTCGATGCGTCGGTTATGCCGGCGCTGGTCGGCGGCAACACCAACGCGCCCACCGTCATGATTGCCGAGAAGGCCGCCGACGTGCTGAAGGCGGTGTAGAACTCTACCCGTCATCCCCGAAGCCGAGGCCCTTGGGCCGAGGCTATCGGGGACCTCATGCAGCGAGTCGAACACTCCCGAGGTCCCGGCTCGAAGCGCTGCTCGCGCTTCGCTTGCATCGCTCCGGAGGTTGCATGAGGTCCCGGATAGCCTCGCCTGCGGCTCGGCTTCCGGGATGACGGGTGGCTCTTGCGGCAATCTCCGGAAAAAAGGTGTAGGCGGTCGCAAATGCGGAGAACTGGCTAACTCCTGCCACGGTTCAGTCACGCCCGCCTGATCCATTCGCGCGTCCGGCACGCAACGATGGCCGGCGGGAAGAATTCTGTCCACCCACGCCAGGGGTTTTAGATCATGCTGTCCGCTTTCCGGCTATTCATCTGCCTCCTTGTCATGCTCGCGGCGAACGCCGCCCGCGCCCAGGAAATCTCCTTCGGCCACGAAGGCGTCCAAGCGGACGCCAAGCGCTACGAGGCGTATCTGAAGGCGAATTGGCAGCCCGGCAGCAAGCAGGGACGCGAGTTTCGCAGCGACGGCAACCGGCTGCTGGCCGCCGGTACCGACTTCAGAGCGGCGTCCCGCGCTTTTGTGCAATCGGTAGTTGCCGATGTCAACGATACCGAATCATGGCTTGGCCTTGCCCGCGCGTTGCTTGCCATAAGGCCCGATCAGGGTAGCGAGCGCTACGACCTGCCCGTCAATGCCTCCGGCGCGGCATGGCTCGCCTACCAGCGCGCCCAAACTCCGGCCGCCAAGGCAGGAGCACTGCTGGTGCTGCACGAGGCGTTCAAGCGGCGCTCCTACTGGCGCCCCGCAATCGACGCGCTCAGGGCCAGCGTCGCGCTGGTCGCTGCTCCCGAGGCACAGGCCGCGTTGGATCAGCTTGTCGCGCAGCACGGTTTTCGCATCGCCGAATACAAGGTCGATACCGACGCCGCGCAGCCGCGCCTGTGCATACAGTTCAGCGAGCGGTTGCTGCCCGGTCAGGCCGACTGGGGACAATTCTTCAAGGTCGACGGCAAGGACCCGCAGGCCGTAACGGCCGAAGCGCGGCAGATCTGCGTCGATGGCCTTGCTCACGGCCGGCGCTACGAGGTCCAGGTGCGCGCGGGGCTGCCTTCCGCGATCGCCGGCGAGACGCTCCTCAAGACCGCGGAGCTCGCTATCTACGTGAAGGATCGGGCGCCGTCGGTGCGCGCAACGGGGCGCGGCTACGTGCTGCCCAACCGGGGCCAGCAGGGCATCCCTCTCGTGACCGTCAATACCGACAAGGTGCAGGTCGAGGTCTACCGCGTCGGTGACCGCAGTATCGCGCAGGTGCTGCAGAGCGGCGACTTCCAGAAGCAAATCCCCTCTCATGAACTCAACACCCTCAAGGACAAGAGCGGCGCGCAGGTCTATGCCGGCGAAATGACGATCACCTCCCGTCTCAACGAGGACGTCACGACCGCTTTTCCGGTTGCCGAGGCGATCCCGCGCCTGCAGCCCGGCGTCTACGTTCTGGCCGCCTACGCATCGGCCAAGAAAGGGGACGGCGACGGCGGGCGAAGCGCCACGCAGTGGTTCATCGTCTCCGATCTCGGCCTGACCGCCATCAACGGCGACGACGGCGTCCACGGCTTTGTGCGGTCGCTCGCCACCGCAACCCCCGTCGCAAACGCCAACGTGCGCCTGCTCGCACGCAACAACGAAGTGCTTGGTGCGGCCAAGACGGATGGCCGCGGCTACGTTCGCTTCGATCCCGGCCTGCGGCGCGGCGAGGGCGGGCAGGCGCCTGCTGTGCTGGTCGCGGAAACTCCGGCCGGCGACTACGCATTCCTCGATCTGGCAGCTGCTGCATTCGATCTTACGGATCGGGGCGTCAAGGGCCGCACCGAGCCGGGACCGGTAGACGCGTTCGCCTATGTCGACCGGGGCGTCCATCGCCCGGGCGAGAGCGTGCACCTGACGACGCTGGTGCGCACGCGTACAGGCACTGCCTCGCCCGTTCCGGTAACGCTGATTTTCTCGCGGCCGGACGGCGTGGAGCACTCGCGGGTCGCGCTGGCCGACCAGGGTCTGGGCGGGCGCGCAACGAAGCTCGCGCTCGCGCCTTCGGCAATGACCGGAACCTGGCGCGTCAAGGTGCATACCGATCCCAAGGCCGCTCCCATCGCGCAAGCGGCGTTTCTGGTGGAGGACTTCGTCCCCGAACGGCTCGAGCTCAAGCTCGAGGCGACCACGCAGGCGCTGCAGCCGCAACAGCCGGGCATTGTCAAAGTCGCGGGGCGTTACCTCTACGGTCCCCCGGCCGCGGGCCTGAGTGTCGAAGGCGACATCACGGTGAGGCCTTCGCCAAGAGATGTCCCAGGCTTCCCCGGCTTCAAATTCGGGCTGGCCGACGAGCAGATCAGCCCGGTGCGCAAGCCGCTGGATAAGCTTCCCGCCACCAATGCCGATGGCAAGGCCGAAGTCGCTGTGGAACTGCCGGCGCTGGCGAAGACGAATCGCCCGCTCGAGGCGGATGTGATCATCAGGCTCAGGGAATCGGGCGGGCGAACGATCGAGCGCACGGTGACGCTGCCCGTCGACATGAAGCGCCCGCGCATCGGCATCAGACCACTGTTCAAGGGGCAGGTGGGCGAAGGCGACACGGCCGGCTTCGAAGCCATTGTCCTCGATGCCGCCGGCAAGGCCGTGGAGGCCAAGGGCCTGAAGTGGGAGGTTTTGCGCCTGGAGCGGCGCTGGCAGTGGTACGGCCGTGACGGCTCGTGGGCGTTCGAGCCGGTCACCAGTACGCGGCGCGTAGCCTCAGGTACCGTGGACGCCGGACCCGGCACGCCGGCCAAGATCGAGGCGCGCCTCGATTGGGGACGCTATCGCCTCGAGGTCAGCGACGCCACCGGGCTCATTTCCAGCATGGTATTCAACGCCGGCTACTGGGCCGACGACAGCGCCGACAGCCCCGAAGCGCTCGACGTCGCACTCGACAAGCCGGCCTACCGCGCCGGCGATACCGCGCGCGTCAAGATCACGTCGCGTGTGGCGGGGCGGGCTCTCATCGCCGTCCTGAATTCTGGCCTGCTCACCACGCACGAGGTGGACTTGCCAATTGGCGGCACCGAGGTGCCGATCAAGGTCAGCGACACCTGGAATCCCGGCGCCTATGTCGCGGTCATGCTTTACCGCCCGCTGGACGAGAAGGCCAAGCGCATGCCGGGCCGGGCGGTGGGCCTGCGCTGGCTTGCGATCGACCAGGCGCCGCGCACGATCGGCGTCAATCTCGAGGTGCCCGAAAAGGTCAAGTCCGGCGGCGTGCTGACTGTGCCGGTCAAGCTCACCGGCCTTGCGGCCGGCGAGGACGCACGCGTCACGATTGCCGCGACCGATGTCGGCATTCTCAACCTCACGCGCTTCGAGGCGCCGAAGCCCGACGCATGGTTCTTCGGGCAGCGGCAGCTGGGCAGCGAGATCCGCGACCTCTATGGACGCCTGATCGACGGCATGCGGGCCGAGCGCGGCAAGCTGCGCTCCGGCGGAGATGGTCCCGGCGGCGTGACGATGCAGGGCAGCCCGCCGGTCGAGGCGACGCTCGCGCTGTTCTCCGGCATCGTCCAGGTCGGCCCCGACGGCACGGCGAAAGTGGAGTTCCAGCTCCCGGATTTCAACGGCCTTGTGCGCCTGTCGGCGGTGGTGTGGAGCGCCAGCAAGGTTGGCTCGGCTACCAAGGATGTGATCGTGCGCGATCCCGTCGCCATGACGGTTTCGGCGCCGCGGTTTCTCACCCTCGGCGATGCGGCGCGGCTTGAGCTGGCGTTGCACAACGTCGAAGGCCAGGCCGGAACCTACAAGGTAACCGGCGAATACGAGTCCGAGCCCGGCAGCCGGCCTCAGCCGGGTTTCGAGCGTTCCGTTGCCATCGCTGCAGGCGCCCGCGTGCGCGAGGCGTTCCAGCTCAAGCCTGGTGAAGTGGGGCTGACTAAGCTGGCGCTGCGCGTCACCGGGCCCGGCGGCGTCGACGTGTGGCGCACGCTCACCTTCGACGTCAAGGTGCCGGCCGGCGACATCAGGCGCATGACGGTGGCCGCGCTTCCCCCCAAGGGCGGCAAGATCACGCTGTCCAGCGACCTTGTGCAGGATCTGATCCCCCGCCGAACCAAGGTCACGGTGACGGTCGGACCGCAAGGCGCTTTGGACATTCCGGGCATCCTGACCTCGCTCGACCGCTATCCCTATGGATGCGCCGAGCAGACGGTGAGCCGTGCGCTGCCGCTGCTCTACGTCAACAGCGTGGCGAAACGCATCGGCCTCGCCAGCGACTCTCAGCTGCGCGAACGCATCGATGGCGCGATCGCCCGCGTGTTCGAGATGCAGGATTCCTCGGGCGCGTTCGGCGTCTGGGGGCCGGCGGACGGCGACATGTGGCTGACGAGCTTCGTCGCCGACTTTCTGACGCGCGCCAAGGAGGCCGGCTATGCCGTGCGCCAGCAGGCCTTCAACCAGGCGCTCGACCGGCTGGCGAACTACGTCAGCTACGCGCAAGACTTCGAGCGCGGCGGCGAAGCGAGGGCCTACGCCCTCTACGTGCTCGCGCGCAACGGCCGGGCGCCGATCGGCGAGCTGCGCTACTATGCCGACACCAAGCTCGACAACTTCGCCACCCCGCTGGCGCAGGCCCAGCTCGGCGCGGCACTGGCCATGATGGGCGACCGGCCGCGCGCCGAACGCGCGTTGCGGGCGGCGCTGCAGGGCATCACGGGCAGCGACGGCGGCGAGCCGCGGCGCGACTATGGCTCAGCCATTCGCGACGGGGCGGCTCTCATCACACTCGCCTCCGAGAGCGCCGTTGCCAAGGCCGAGGTGCCAAGGCTCGTCGAGCTCGTTGCCAAGGCCTACGCCTCGCAAACCTATACGTCGACGCAGGAACAGGCCTGGATGCTGCTGGCCGCGCATGCGCTGGCCGAAGAAGCCAAGGGCATGAGCCTCGCCATCAACGGGCAGGCGCACCAGGGTCAGCTTGTACGCGGCCTCACCCCGTTCGAGCTGCAAAGCGGCCCGCTCACCATCGGCAACGCCGGCGATGCCCCGGTCGGCGCAGTGGTCTCGGTGATCGGCGCGGCGCTGACACCGGAGCCCGCCGTCTCCAAGGGCTTCAAGATCGAGCGCACCTACTACACCCTGGACGGCAAGAAGGTGGACCTGGCGAGCGCTACCGGAGGCCTCAGTCAGCTCAAGCAGAACGAGCGTCTGGTCGTGGTGCTCAAAGTGGAGGCGACGGAGACGGGCGGCCGCATCCTGCTGGTCGACCGGTTGCCCGCAGGCCTGGAGATCGAGAACCCCCGGCTCGTCGATTCCGGCGACGTCAGGAGCCTGGACTGGCTGAAGACGACGGTCGCGCCTCAGCACACCGAGTTCCGCGACGACCGCTTCGTGGCCGCCTTCGACTTCTTCGGCGGCGACGGCAGGGGGCGCGGCCGCTTCGGAGGCGATAGCCGCGATCCGGCGTCCAGCGCGACTGTCGCCTACATCGTCAGGGCGGTGACGCCGGGCTCCTACGTGCACCCGGCCGCGACGGTGGAGGACATGTACCGGCCGAACCGCTTCGCTCGCTCGGCCGCCGGCCGGCTGGACATCGTGGCTCAGCAGTAGAGGCCGGAGCGATGGCCCGCGCACGTCAGGCCACCGAGGGCAAGCGCCGCGGACCGCTGAGGAGGGCGGTGCGCGGTGCGGTGCTGGCCGTGGCCGTCCTGACGTGCGCCGTCGTCGGGGGCCTCGCGTGGGCCTGGGCGCGGCTGGAGCCGCTGTCCCTGGCCCGCGCCGAGGCCCTGTCGGTGACCGTGCTCGACCGCAACGACCGGCTGCTGCGGGCCTATACGGCCTCCGACGGCCGCTGGCGTCTGCCGGCCGATCCCAAAGACGTGGATCCGCGCTACGTCGCCATGCTGATCGCCTACGAGGACAAGCGCTTCCGGCGCCATCGCGGCGTCGATCCGTGGGCGGTCGGCCGGGCGGCCTGGCTGCTCATTCGCCACGGGCGCATCGTCTCCGGCGGCTCGACCATCACCATGCAGGTGGTGCGGCTGCTGCTGGGCGAGCACGACCGCTCGCTGTGGGGCAAGATCAAGCAGGCGCTGCTGGCACTGGCGCTGGAGCGGCAGCTGCCGAAGGACGAAATCCTGCGGCTCTACCTGCGGCTCGCGCCCTTCGGCGGCAACCTGGAGGGCGTGCGCGCCGCATCGCTCGCCTATTTCGGCAAGGAGCCGAGGCGCCTCTCGGTGGCCGAGGCGGCCCTGCTGACCGCCATACCGCAATCGCCCGAGACCCGGCGTCCGGATCGTTCCCCGGAAACGGCGCGGCGGGCGCGCGACCGCGTGCTCGTCCGCATGCTTGCCGCCGGTGTGATTTCGCGTGACGACGCCGCCCGCGCCATGGCCGAGAGGGCCCCCGTGGCGCGGCGGGATTTTCCAATGCTGGCGCCGCATCTGGCCGACGCCGAGGTGGAGCAGCACAGAAATCGCACCGTCCACCGCCTGACGCTGGACTACGTGGCCCAGGCCAATCTCGAGACGCTGGTGCGCGACTACGCGGCCACGCTGGGCGCGCACTTGTCGGCGGCTGTGGTCGTGGTCGACCACCGCACCGGCGAGGTCATTGCTCACGTCGGCTCGCCGGGGCTCCTCGACGGTGACCGCTCCGGCGCGGTCGACATGACGGGCGCCATTCGCTCGCCGGGCTCGACCCTGAAGCCGATCATCTACGGCCTCGCCTTCGAGCTCGGGCTTGCACATCCCGAGACGCTGGTCGAGGACGGGCCGGCGCGCTTCGGCACCTACGTGCCCAAGAACTTCGATCACGACTGGCACGGCACCGTGTCGATCCGCACCGCGCTGACGCTGTCGCTCAATATCCCCGCCGTGAAGGTGCTGGAAGCCGTGGGAGCCGGCAAGCTCTACGCCCGCCTGCAGCAGGCCGGGGTCAATCCCATGCTGCCCAGGGGGACCGACCCGTCGCTCGCCATTGCGCTCGGCGGCGTAGGATTGAAGCTCACCGACCTCGCGCAACTCTACGCCAGCATCGCGCGCGGCGGCGAGCCGGTCGTGCTCAGGTACCGGCGCGAGCCTGCGCCGGCGAAGGCCGGTGTTGCCGCGCCCAGAGGGCCGGCCGCCACCCAGCGGCTGCTGTCCGCCGTGGCGGCCTGGTACATTGCCGACATCTTGTGCCACGCCTTGCCGCCGGCCAACGCCAAGCCAGGCATCATCTGCTACAAGACGGGCACCTCCTACGGCTTCCGCGATGCCTGGTCAGTCGGCTTCGATGGACGCTACACCATCGCGGTGTGGGTGGGCCGCCCGGACGGCGCCTCCACGCCGGGGCTCTCGGGTCGCGCGTCTGCCGCCCCATTGCTGTTCGACGCCTTCGCGCGGCTTGCCACGCGCCGGGCGCCGCTGCCGGCAGCTCCCTCCGGAGTACTGAGGGTCGCCGCCAGCGAACTGCCGCCACCTTTGAAGCGTTTCCGCGAATCTGCTGCAGATGATGGTACCGTCAACGCTCACGCCGAGCCGGCGGTCAGAATTGCTTTCCCGCCGGACCGGTCCGAGGTCGAGGTCGACGAGAGCGACGGCGTCCTCGTCAAAGCCGAGGGCGGCGCGCTGCCGCTCGTCTGGCTTCTGGACGGCGAGCCCATCGCCTCCGACCCGCAACGGCGCGAGGTGGAGCTGCCGGCGGGGCGTCGGGGCTTCTTCAAGCTCTCGGTGATCGACGCCAGGGGGCGCACCGACCGAGTGGCCGTCAGGCTCAAGTGAAACGGTTAATCGAATTCCCCGGCAGATGCCAAGGAATCGACTTACCCGAAATGGCAAATAGCGACGGCTTCCTAGCCTGTCTCAAGTGGGCATGTACAACCGCGAAGCCACAGTCCGCCTGCGCTGATACCAAATCCGCCCGATCGGTTCGCGGGGGGGAGGCACCGCTCGCCAGAGTGCCGTTTCCCGTGACGCGGCGGCGGCCTTCTTTCGGGGTCTGCGGGCTTCCAGGTAGGAGGGGTGCACCCCCAGGTCCACGCGAAAAAATGCCCGCCCCGCGTAATAAACCGAGGTCGGACGGGGTTAAGGTTAGCGCCTCGATGCGCCGCTCTGTTTCCCGCGTGCTGCAGGAAGCATTCAGCCGGACGTCGTATGACTCGCCACCGCGCGCCCACACCTTGTGGGGACTGGCGGAAGGCAATCCGAACCCGCATTAACGAGTTGTTCATACGACGGAAGCATTTGCCTTGCACACCTGCAATATTCAGCAGGGCTAAGGTTGTTGTTGTAGATTCCGTCTTGGCAAGGAGAATGAAGGATGACGCGCTGGATCGCGATTGTGGGATGCGTATGTACCCTCGCAATCACCGCACCATTTGGAAGCGAGGCTGAAGCCAGGTACAGGCACAAGAAGTGCATCGCCCCGGCGATGATGACCGGAGCGCAGACGACTTGGGTCTGCAAGGCGAGCGAGAGGTGCTGCTACGACTGGCTGCTGCGCAAGGGAACCTGCCCAACCACTCGCTGCTTCTGAGTTAGCCCCACCAAGGATGCCGTTGGCCTCTGCGGCTGCGACCACTCGTGTGAGCGCACTGGCCGTCAGAGAAGGGTCCGCTCTGGGGCGGAGACGCGGGCTGGTGCAATTGAGACCGCCAAGCCCGAGATCCCGCGAGTCGCGCAAGCAGCCGGCTCGGCGACGGCAACAGCCGATAATCGCGGCGGCGCTGGCGTCGCGTTGCCGCGACACCGACCAGCTTATGAATCGCCCCCTACCCGTCATCCGGCCGGGGCTATGCGAGCCATCGGCGAGCAGCGCCCCGAGCCGGGAGTTTGCGGCAGGTTCAGCCTTCTGCCCACGATCCCTGACAGCCTCGGCCAAGGCCTCGGCTTCCAGGATGACGGTGGATCCGCTCGAAAGGTGATGGGTGCACGGCGATGCATCGAAGTTAACCTGTTATTCACGCAAATCGCAGTATTTGCCTTGCTCATCTCCAAGATTCGACAGGGCCAGGTCCTGTCGTCAGGGGTTCCGTCTCGCAAAGGAGGGAGAAGGATGACGCGCTGGATCGTGGTTTTGGGTTTGGCCCTCGCATTCGCTGTGCCGTTCGCCAGCGAGGCCGACGCTGATGGCATCACGCCCCGCAAAGCGGCTTACGGGCACAAGAGGTGCATCGCCCCGGCGATGTGGTTCGGCCGAGGGCAGCAGACAACGTGGGTTTGCACGGCAACCCAGAAGTGCTGTTACGACCGCCTGCTGCGAAAAGGGGCCTGCCTCGACGCGACCGCTCGCTGTTTCTGAGCCAAGGCCCTCACACCCGCGCAATCGCGGCAATTGACAACGACCTTCCCGGCGCCACGGGACCAGGCGCCGGGATTGCAGTGCTCCAGCCTGCGCGACGGCAGGGCGCGCAGGCTCAGATGCCCTGACCCTCCACCTCTCGCGACAGTTCCTCGATAGCCTGCGCCGCCCCCGCCCAATGCGGGTGCACGTCATGGAGCCGCCTCAGGACGTCGAGGGCCGCCCTGTTCTCGCCGATATCGCGCAAGACCTGGGCTAGGCCGTCGAGCGCCTTGAAGTGATTGGGATCGAGGGCCAGTGCGCGGCGCAAGTCGCCCAGCGCCAGTGTCACTTGATTGCGCTGGAAGTGCACGAAGGCGCGCCGGCTCCATCCTTCAGTAAAATCGGGCGCTTGCTCGACGGCATGATCCAGCATCTTGAGCGCCCGATCGTAGTTCTTCTCGGAAATGGCCTGCATGGCCCGTCCGAACAGGAGGTCCACGGTTGGACTGCCCGAGTGCAGCCATATGCGCTCGATGCTATCGGCTACCGCCTTGGCGGCAATCTCGTCGTCGGCAGTGGTCAGCAGGGCATAGAGGTCGGACAGCGTCCTGTCTCGCTCGGCCGGCGTCTTCGGCAGGCTTGGCGGCCCGCGCTTTTTCGCCTCGGGCGGTCCGTCCTGCGTCCATCCCGGCCCGCCGGGCGCGGCTAGGGCAACGGCGAGAGCCGCAATACCGATGATGACGAGCGGCCTGAGATTCGGCGGGAAGGGCATGACGCCAACATACCCGGGCGGGCTCGGCCCGTCAAAACCGGCGGCGATTTTATCGTGTTCAACCCTGCCGCGCCTTGAAGCGCCGGTTGGTCTTGTTGATGACGTAGACCCGACCCTTGCGTCGCACCAGGCGGTTGTTGCGGTGGCGCGAACGCAGCGATTTCAACGAATTCCTGACCTTCATGGGCCTGACGCCTTCATTTGATTGCGCTGGTGTGCCGCCGAAAGAGCAATTCTGAGCCGCCAGGAGCCACAAAAACTTGCGATCTGCAACAACGAAAAAGAACCTGCGACACCGGTTTCAGGGCGCACAGTTGCCGGGCTCGGGCCCCTTCTCGAGAATCTCGTCGCAGACCTCCGCGTGGCGACAACATCCGCATCATATCGGCGAGGGCCGAACCCTATGAGGACCGCATCTATGATGAAGCGAAAGGCCGGTAGAACGAAGAAGGCCGCCAGGCCCACTGCCCATGCCAGAATCGACTGGACGCGCTTCGACACCATGACGGCAGAAGAGCGCCACGCGGCGGCGATGACCGATCCCGACGCCAAGCCGCTCGAGCCCAAAGACTTGAAACGCATGCCGCGTGTGCCGCAGGTCAAGGTAATCCGACGCGCCCTCGATCTCAGCCAAGAGCAATTCGCGGCGGACTTCGGCATCCCGGTAGGGACCGTCAGAGATTGGGAGCAAGGCCGCAAGGTGCCGGATGCCGCTGCCAAGGCCTACCTGCGACCCCTTCATAAGGTGCCCAGCGCCTCCCCGCTTTCAGTGGCTCAAAGGTGCGAACGCGGAATGCTCACACCCGCCTGGCACCTCGAACCCCTTCTGCGTCAGCACGTCCGCGGACTCGTCCATCGGCTCGGCGCTCCAACTGTCGCGGTGAAGACCCCGGCTCTCCGCGCCCTGCGGGCGCTCCGGCCGGGGACGCAGAGGGAGAGCGTGCCCGTCACTCTGTGCGTTCCCGGAAACCGAGACCCCGACCGCCAGGTCGGGGCCGAGGTTATCCGGGACCTTCCCCCGCCGTGTTCGCGCCGGCAGCGAATGGCCACGGAGGTACGACCGTGTGGGTATCAATTGAACGGGTTAGAACACTAGTGAGCTGGAGGTCGTGCGCAGGGCGCTGGCACCGCTGCGTCCCGCAGCCTGACCGGGAAGTTCGGCGCTGGCGCGCGGGCGTCAGTGCCGCGCGTCAACCACTCCGCCAATCAGGTTCACCGACAACAGCTCCCTGCTGTCGAGCGCTGCGAGGCCTGCCGGCCGCACTCTTCCTATGAACGCGCGGAACGCGTCGTCGGCGGCCCTGGCGATGCGAACCGCTTCGGCGCGCTCGACTGCGGCGAACTGCAGAACGGAACCAGGGCGGCACTGCACGAGGCGCGGCAGGTCGGCGCCGATGACGGTGGCGATCTTGGGATAGCCGCCGGTGGTTTGCCGGTCGGCCAGCAGGATCAGCGGCAGGCCGTTGCCCGGCACCTGGATGCCGCCGGTCGGAATTCCGTCCGAGACGATGTTGTAGCCCTTGGGGCTGTGCTCGATCCGCGGGCCGTCGAGCCGCATCCCCATGCGGTCGGCTTGGCCGGAGATAGTGAAGCCGCTGTCCAAGAAGGTTGAGATGCCGGCGTCGGAGAAATGATCGTCCTGCGGCCCGAGCACGACGCGGATGGGCCCTGGAGCCGCCTGCGGAGGCTCAGGAAGCGCGAGTTCGGGTCCGGAGGGTTCCGGCAGCCTGAGCGGCAAACGATCGCCGGCGCGCAGCGTACGGCCCTGCGAGCCGCCGATGCCGGTGCGGTGGTGCAGCGAGAGCGAACCGAGCGACGGGGCAATGGTAAATCCGCCGGCGACGGCCAGATAGAAGTACGCGCCGGCACGTGCGGCCCCGATCTCGACGGCTTCGCCTTCATGCACGGTAACGCTGGTTAATGCCGCTACCGGCCTGCCGCCGATCTTGAGGATAGCGTCCGCGCCAGCGAGCGCCAGGCGTGCGCTGCCCCCAGCCGCCCGCAAGCGCCCGCCCGCGAGCGCGAATTCGATCGCGGCCACCTCCGGCGCGTTGCCCACCAGCAGATTGGCGAGCGCCAGCGCCGGGCGGTCCATGGCGCCGGCCGGTCCGACACCGTAGCGCTGCCAGCCGAAGCGGCCAGCGTCCTGCAGCGAGGTGGCAGGCCCGGCGCTCTCAATCACGAGTTCGGTCATGCGCTCAGCAACTCGGCAACGGGCTCGCCGGCTCCGGCCGCGCGGTCGAGCGCATCCCAGCGTGCGGCATCGGTCGGCGCAAACACCACCTCGTCGCCGGGTGCCATCAGGAATGCCGGCTCCCGCCCCGCCATGAAGGTGCGCACCGGGGTCCGCCCCAGGATGTGCCAGCCCGAGGGCATCGCCTGACCGCCGATGAGGGCCTGGATGCCGCCGATGGAGACGACCCCCGCCGGCGTCATGGGCCGCGGATCGGCCCGGCGGGGCGTGGCAATCGACGGGTCGAGCCCGCCCAGATAGGTGAAACCCGGCATGAAGCCGATCATGTACACCCTGTAGATCGCAGCACTGTGCCTCTCGATGAGCTCGGCGGGCGAAAGCCCGTGACCCTCGGCGGTGGCCTCGAGGTCGATGCCGAAGCTGCCGCCGTACACCACCGGCACCTGCCAGCGCCTGCCGGGCCTCGGTGTTGCATCGAGCGTGCCGGCGAGCGCGCGCACACGCAGCTCGAGGGCCTGGTAGTCGAGGACCAGCGGATCGAAGTGCACCATGAGGGAGCGATACGTCGGCACTGTCTCGATCAGACCCGGCACATTGGCAGCGTTGAGCGCGGCGTCGAGCGCCAGCACGCGGGTGCTCACCGCAGGATCGATCCCGGTGCCGAACTCGATGCTGACGGCGGCGTCGCCGCACGGGAGCAGGCGCGGCAAGGCCGGCGCGTCACTCATGCCGTCGCTGCCCGTGCTGGCGGAAGGCTGCAAAGCGGATGCCGAAATAGGAGAACACCATGGCGACGCCGGAGGAGACGAACAGCGCAAGCAGCGGCTCGATCTGCGGTCGCAACAGGACGATCACCACGAAGATTCCGTAGTTGATGAGGGCCACCGTCGATTGCACCCCCGCGTAGCGCAGGAACTCTGTCAGGGTCGGCGGCGTCGTCAGGCGGAACGTGAAGCGGCGGTGCGAGAGCCATCCGGCGACGTGGGCAAAGGACAGGGCGACGATGCGCGCCAGGATCGGGTGGATGCCGAATACGGCGGTCAGGAACTTGAGGACGGCCGCGTCGATCACGAACGCAAGACTGCCAGAGAACAGAAATGCCAGCCCGTGCCGGACGGGATGCTGGGCGCCAGGTGCGGCGGTACTCCATTTGCTGGTCATGCCGGGCCTCGCGCGTTCGACCAGTCCACGGGCGGACCGTCGGTACCGCGCGAGGGCCGCCAGATGCGCTCGGACAGCGACGCATCGCGCATCAGTGCGTCATACTCCATGCGCCGCCGCTCCACCACCGGGTCGATGGCGGCGAGATCGGCGTCGGCATGGCCCGGATGGCACATGACGATGTGGCGCGGTCCAGGCCGGGCGAGGGCCGTTTCCAGCTCCCGAGCGTAGGGCACTTTGACGTCGAAGCTCGAGAATCCCGAGAAGCCATCGTTGGTCGGCAGCCCGTGTCGCTGCGCGCCGGCGCTGAACCGCAACGCCAGCGTGCCGACCAGCAGGGCCTTGGCGCTGCGGGCACCGCGTGCCGCGATCGCTCTCCAACGATCCGAAGGGTCGCGGACAAGCGGCTTCACGCCGGGATAGCGCCGTGCCGCCACGCCGAACAGGGGCTGGCGGATGCCCGATAGCACGTGCACGTGCTCATGACCGTCGATGTGGTCAGGGGCGAACCCAAGGTGCTGCTCGAAGGCATCGAGCTGGCGCTCGATCTCTGCCGCGATCTCAGCCGCATCCACCAGACCGAGCAAGGCGCGCGCGACGAGAGCGTTGCGCTTGGGAAAAATCCCATTCGGAGCCAGCCCCGGCATCGCCCCGAGCGGGCCGCCTAGCGTAAGATTGAGATGCAGCCCGACGGCGATGCGGCCGCGATGCACGATGAGACGCTGCGCCATCGCCGGCCAATGCCGGGTCGTAACAAGTGCGCTTGTGGCCGATACGCGCCGGGCCGCGGCGAGTTCGCCCACGGCGCGCGAAACGCCTTCGGTCAAGGCGTAGTCGTCGGCACAGAGGATGATCATCCTGGGCGCCGTTCTCCAGCCCCGGCTGCGCCGTTGGCGACCGCCGGCGGTGGCTCAAACCCCAACTCCTCGGCCACCAGGAACAGGGGGCGGCCCTTCACCTCCTCGTACATGCGCCCGAGATACTCGCCGAGCACGCCGAGCGAGATGAGCTGCACGCCGGCAAAGAACATCACCGAGATGATCAACGACGGAAAGCCCGGCACGTCTACGCCGTAGATGAGCGTCTTCACCAGAATGACCATGGCATAGCAGAAGGCGAACAGCGAGATGAGCAAGCCCAGGTACGACCACACCCTGAGTGGGATGGTCGAGAACGAGGCCAGCCCGTCCAGGGCGTAGCGCAATAGCCTGCGCGGGCGCCAGCGCGAGCTCCCGTTTACCCGCGGCGGCACGGTGAATGGCACGCCAACCGAGCGGAACCCCATCCAGGCATAGAGCCCCTTGTTGAAGCGCACGCGCTCGCGCATGCGGTTCATGGCATCGACGGCCTTGCGGTCGAGGAGGCGGAAGTCACCGGCCCCCTCGGGTAGCTCCGTACCGCTGAGTTTCTCGAACGCTGCGTAGAAGAGGCGCGCCGAAAGACGATGCAGCAGACCATCGGCATTGCGATCGAGACGCTGGCCATAGACGATGTCGGCGCCCTGCCGCCAATGCCGAACGAAGTCCCTGATCAGCTCTGGGGGATGCTGCAAGTCGGCATCCATCAGGATGGCGGCATCGCCCGCAACATAGGTAAGCCCAGCCGCTGCGGCGATCTCCTTGCCGAAGTTGCGGCTAAGGGAGACGGCCTTGAACCGCGGGTCCCGCGCATTCAGGGCTTTGAGCAAAGCGATGGTGCCGTCGGTGGAACCGTCGTCAACGAAGATGACCTCCCAGTCCAGGTCGAGCCCCTCGAGCACCGGCTGCAAACGGTCGACCAGCGCCGGGATAGAGCGCTCCTCGTTTAGACCAGGGACGATCACGGACAGCTTGGGCCGGCGCGGCGGACCAGCCGCCATCTTGGCCTGGGCAGCTACATCGGGTGCGGCAATCGTCACCTTTCTAGGTCTCCAGTGGCCACGGCCCTGCCGCTGTGCCACGCTGTCACGGCGCTCGCAAGGCCTCGGTTGCTCGCTCCCTCTCCTCGCAAGCGGGGGAAGGAGGTCAACGCGCCGCAACGACGCCGGAATCGATCAAGCGGCGATGGAAGCGCAGGATCTCCTGGCGCCTGGCACACCCGTGGTAGCGCCCCTGGCAGACGGCCATCAGCCGTATGCGCTCGCGATGAGAGTCCGAAAGCGGCAGGCCGGCGAGGTCCAGCATGACGCTACCGAGATAGGACACATCGAGCGTTTCGTGCTGCGGCAGCGCCGGCACGCGGTAGTTGATGCCCTGCACCGCATAGTAGGTGACGAAGCCGATCGAATCGGGGTCGAGCACGACGTCTTCCGCCTCCGTCTCGTTCCTGTAGCCGAGCAGGGTGCGGGTCGCCATCGGGTGGTGATCGCCATAGTGGACGACCAGAAAGCGCTCGCGCGGGAACCGGCGCCGCAACTCGGCGAGCAGGTAGTCGTAGTCCATCTTCGCCATCGACAGGCGGCGCAAGTACTCGTGCATCTCCGGGTCGGTGCCGGGTTCGCCGCCCGGGACGTCGACCTGGGGTTCGAAGGCGTAGTCGTAGGGCCAGTGCGCCGACATGGTCTGAACGAAGGTGAAGAGCGGGCGCTTCGACGCTTTGAAATGGCGCTGCATCTCGGCCATGGCGTTGTCGAAATAGAAGCGATCGCGTTCCTGGGCGGTCTTGGCCCCTTGCGCCTTCAGGTCGAAGACTTCGCGCAGCCCGATCGAGCTGTAGAACCTGTCGTTCGACACGAAGTTCTTCAGCATGGGGTAGAACACCACGTTGCGATAGCCGCAGCGCTCCAGGGCCTGCGGCAAGGTGTCCTTGAGCCTGTTCTGCATGAAGGTCTGCACGAACTGGCGCATGTTGCCGAAGGAATGGGTCGACACCCCGGCCAGCAGCGAAAACTCCGTCAGCCACGACGCGCCGCCATAGGTCTCGACCCGCAGCTGACGCAGGCTATGGTCGGCGGAGCGGAAGAACGGGTCTATGGAGCGATCGTAGCGCAGGGCTGGAAACAGCGATGGCTGAACTACGGATTCTTGATGGATCAGGATGATGTGCGGATTGCCGGTCGTGTCGCAGCCCGCCGGGATCGTGAAGGCGGGTGCGGCCGCAGCAACCGGATCCGCTTCGAAAAGCGTCCCGCGCCACAGAGCTTCGATCGTCTCGCCCCAGGATGCATAGAACGACGACAGGTAGAGGTTCGAGAAATAGAACTGCATGTGCCGGCGTTCACCTTTGGTCGCCACCCCGTACCAGGCCAAAAGCAGCGAGATCGAGAACGCCAGGACCGACCAGCGACGTGCAATTCGCGTTGCGTCCAGGCGGTAAGCGAGGCCGGTGGCAACCGCCGCTGCGAGAAAGGATGCGATGGCCGCCAGGACATAGCGTCGCTGATCGCTCCACAGGTAGCTGACCGTGGACCAGGAGCCCAGGTAGAAGAACAAATCGTACGCGTGCACGACCATATACATCGTGGCGCGCTTGACCGACGCCGCGGCCACAACCAAGGCGACGAGCGATGCCACCAGGACGGTGGCAAAAAGGGCGCGGCGAGAAATCAGTGTCAGGAACGCCACCAGCGCCGCAGTCACGCCCACCGTGAAGAGGATGTTGCCGAGTTCGCCTTCGTCCCGCCAGGCGTAGGCCGCCATGCCGCCCGACAACAGAGCGGCGACCAGCCCAGCCGCCACGGGCCGCAGCTCACGGCGGCCCAGCAAGTGCCCAGCCGCCGCGCGCAAACGCACCCTGGTTGCCGGCACGCCCGGCAAACCAACCGAATGGTCCGTCATCTGGATGGGGCTCGACCGTCACGTGTTTGTCATACACGACCATAACTCTCATGAATGGGCAATGAAGGCTATGCCGCAGAAACAATTTCGCGCTGCGCTGCTCTGCGCAAGGAAGGCATCGAAGCGAACGGTGCCGGCTTTGCTTCGGGGCACCGGCCGCAACCTGGTAATGGGTTGATCGAATTGGGAGAATGGCGGGAAACGCTGGAGGCGGTTCAAGCCTTCGCAACTGCGTGCGGGAACCGGTCGCATAAAGATCTGGTTCTTCGGGGTGCGGCGGCATGGCATATTCCGCGCCTTCCTAACCTGAGGGGCGGAGGGGATTTCTTGCCGCGCCGTGCCAGCCTCGATCCGAGTGGAGCGGGTAACCGTAAGGAGTGTCGAGGGCGACGCCGCCGATAATCCACGGTAACAACTTGTGACGGGGCGTCGCTGGCCCGCCGCCTTTACAAGACCCCAATCGTTCCCACATATCCGCGCCGGCACGCCTTTTGGAGAGTTCGATGAAATCGAATGCTGTGAAGTCAATCGACCTGGAATTGGATTGGTCTGCTCAGACCATTCTTCCGATCGAGTTTCGCAACCAGGAGGTGCAGGTCGAGGCTCGAGCCTATCAAGGGGCCGACCCCACTTGCCAGGCACTGGTGCTGGTGCATCGGGACAAAGAAGAAGGCAATGCAGTTCCGGTAGTGCGTGTCCACAGCGGCTGCATTACCGGCGACATCTTCCACTCGCTGCGCTGCGACTGCTACCCGCAACTGCAGGCGGCGGTGGACCGGATATTGACGAGCCCCGTCGGCGTTCTGGTGTATCTGCCCTACCAGGAGGGCCGCGGCATCGGCCTGGTGAACAAGATCCGGGCGTATGCCTTGCAAGACCAGGGCTACGATACGGTGGATGCCAACGTGGCCATCGGTGCACCGATCGAAGCGCGCGACTACGACCTGGCCGCGCACATTCTGTTCGATCTCGGCTACCCCGAAATCAAGCTTCTGACCAACAACCCGGCGAAGGTGGAAGCGCTGCGTGCCGAGGGCGTCGACGTCATCGAGCAGCTGCCGCTGATCGTCACGCCGTCGACCTACAACACGCGCTACCTGAAGACCAAGAAGGAGCGCATGGCGCACAAGCTCTAGCGGCCGAGCCAGCCTCCTGCGAAGGGCGGCTCGATAGCCGCCATTCTCGCATTCATCACCGTTCGGGCGCTCGGCAATGCCGTCGTTCCAAGCTGCCCTGGCGCGTGGCGATCTGCAAGCGCTCCGGCGCATTCCCAAGGGCGACCTGCACAACCACTTCTTCCTCGGCGGCAATCGCGCGCTGGTCTCGGAGTGGGCGGGACGCGACATCGCTCCTCTCGATCGTAAGCTCGCCTCCATGGCGGAGATGCACGCCTGGACCCAAAGTCATCTGGCGGAGCTGTTCGCCGGTGCGCAAGGGCGGCTCAGGGCCTTCGAGGCGACCTTCGTGCAAGCCGGGCTCGACGGCGTGACACGCCTGGAGATCGGCGAGGACGTGTGGGCGATCACCCTGTACGGCGGCTCCGCCGCGAAGGTCACGGACGAGCTGAAGGGAGTACATGCACGCGTCGCGCCGGACATCGAGTGGATTCCCCAGCTCGGCCTGTCGCGCGAAGTGCTGGTCCCGATCCAGATGCGTCGGCTGGAGCCGTTTCTCGAGCTCGGCTTCTACCGGACGCTCGATCTGTCCGGCGACGAACTCGCCCAGCCGATCGAGGCCTTCAAGCCGCTTTATCGGATGGCTAAGAAGGCAGGCCTGCGACTGAAGGCGCATGTCGGCGAGTGGGGCGACGCTGATTCGGTGCAGCGTGCCGTCGAGGAACTGGAGCTGGACGAAGTCCAGCACGGGATCGCTGCGGCGCAGTCGACGGCCGTGATGCAGTTCCTGGCTGACAACCGTATCCGTTTCAACATCTGCCCGACCTCCAACGTGATGCTCGGCCGCGTCGACTCTCTGGCGACGCATCCGATCCGCAAGCTCTACGATGCCGGGGTCAGGGTCACCGTCAATACCGATGACATTCTGATGTTCGGGCAAAGCGTCTCGGAGGAGTTCCTCAACCTCTATCGCGCGGGTGTATTCAGTGCGGCGGAGCTGGACCGGATTCGGCAGCACGGCTTGAGCGATGATCCCTAGCCGGGCAACACGGACAGACGGTCATAGCCAGCCGCCGCGACCACGGGGCTGACTGCCGGCAACAGCTACAGGGTCTACTGCGGCTTGCCATTCGCAGCTGGGACAAAGGACATCAGCGCGCTCTTCATCGCGTCGCCCGCGCGTTTGACATACGGCAGCGACAGCGACTCGCGAATCCAAGGAGGGTCGTTGTTCCGGTCCGGCCGCATCGACTCGTAGAGCATGTGGGGGAGGACGACCAGCCCGACGACGAGCAGAAGTCCGCACGCGATCCCAAACAACCCTCCAAACACGCGCTCCATCGACCCGACACGGCGAGGGCCGATCCAGACCACGACGCGCTCTCTCAGATTGCTCATGAACATCAACAGCATCACGAGGGCGATGAAGGATACGGCCACACTAACGACTGTCGTGACAATCGTGCCGGAAAGGTGGAGCAGCGCCGCCAGTTCCCTATGGACGATGAGGTGCAATGCAGCGAGCATGGCCGCAATCAGCGCACCGAGCGACGATACGAACCAGCGCATCGGCCACGACACCAAAAGCCGCCCGAAGCCCAACCAGACCCCAAGCATTCCCAAGACTGCCGGGAGGCCAACCGCTGCTGCGTCGAGGTACGTCGGAACGCTCATCGGCGACTCCTGAGTTGCGCTCGGCCCTGCAGCACCCTGACGTCCGCCTACGATTGGTATCCAGCAGGCGCCTGCCGGACAAGTCCGTGCGCTCCGGCGCGGCCGCCACATCGAGCAGCAGGCGTTGCATCCCGGTCAGCATGCAATCGAAAACCGTGCGCACACGCACGCTTGCTATTGACAGGCTCGAAGGCGTTTTGCTTCGATGCTCCCCGCGTGACGGTCTCGTCGCGGCCCATGTCGGGCCGCGGCGCGTGAAAAGGGAACGCGGTGCGAGGTTCGTTTGGCCTCAAAGCCGCGGCTGCCCCCGCAACTGTAAGCGGCGAGCGTCGCCCCAGAAGCCACTGCCGGGCAACCGGCGGGAAGGCGGAGGCGATGCGCCTGAGCCGCGAGCCAGGAGACCTGCCGGCACGTGTCGCCCATCACTCGCGCGGGGCGTGCGAGCGAGCGGACCACCGTAGTGGCGACGGCTCTGTGTCATGAGTTGGGGGTCGCGCCGGTGATGTCCGCAAAGGGTTCAGCGAAGTCAGCAAAAACATAGAACTAGCGAGTTGCGGCGCCGGTCGGCGCCGAGCGGTTTGGCTGTCGTTCGCTTTCCAATCGGCGTTCCGTCGCCGCCTCCGCTCCTTGCGTTCGGAGAGGCGTCATGCGTTCGCGTACAAAGTGTGCAATCGCGTTAGCATCGGGACTTACGTTCTTTTTTCCATCTTCCGCCGGATTGGCCCAGATCCAGCTGCCCGGCATCTATGTCAAGGGAGCCACGCTGGAAGCGCCGCGCGCTTCGCCCGGCACGGAGACACCCGCCGGGCAGCCTGCAACGGTAGAAGCCACGGACGGCGACGCCGGCGGCGTTCCAGCGGCGAGCGTCGGCAACGCAATCACCGTTGTTACCCGCGAGGAGCTGCAGCGGCAGCAGGTTCGCCAGGTTGCGGACGCCCTGCGCAGCCTGCCCGGCGTCGCCGTCAACCGCAGCGGCGCGTTCGGCAATCTCACCCAGGTTCGCATCCGCGGCGCCGAGGGCAATCAAACGCTGGTGCTGATCGACGGCGTGGAGGCCAACAACACGACCGACGGCGAGTTCGATTTCTCCAACCTGTCGGCGGAGGACATCGAGCGCATCGAGGTGATCCGCGGCCCCATGAGCGCGCTCTATGGCTCCAACGCCGTCGGCGGCGTGATCAACATCATCACGCGCAGGGGGCAGGGGCCCCTGACACTGACGCTCAGGACGGAGGCCGGCACGCTGGGCACCACCGACGTTGCAGCGCGGCTGGCCGCCGGCGGTCCGTGGGCGCATTTCTCGTTGAGCGCGAACTGGCGCAACACCGAAGGGTTCAATATCTCGCCCTTCGGCAGCGAGGCCGACGGCATGCTTCTGAGGAGCTTCAATTTCAGGGGCGGCGTGAAGGTCACCGAGGGCATGGGCCTCGAGGTTCACCTGCGCCAGGTCGACAAGACCGCCGACCGCGACGGTTTCGGCGGGCCCGGAGGTACGCTCGCTACCGCGATCGACGACGCGTCTACGCTGCGCGACAAGCTGTTCATGGGCGGTGTCAGGCTGCACTGGGATACGCTGAACAATCAGCTCTCGCACCAGCTGCATCTCAAATACAACAGCACGACCATCTCGGACGTGGACCTCAGCTTCCCCGCGTTCCCGTTCCTCTTCAGCAACTTCGGAGAGCGCACGACGTACGGCTATCTGGGAACCTACCGCTTCGACACGCCGGCCCTTTGGGGTGCGAAGCACACCGTGAGCGGCCTGATCGAAAAGGAGACCGAAGTCTTCATTGCCAAGGGCGATCTGGGAGGCAACGAGAGCCACGAGCGCGAGCGGCTGGCCTTCGCCGGCGAGTGGCGGGCTGCATTCGCCGATCAGGTCTTCGTCACTGCGGGCATACGTCATGACGACAACAGCGTGTTCGAAGACTTTACGACTTGGCGCCTCGCCGGCGCGTGGGCCATCAAGTCGCTGGGCCTGCGCCCGCACGCTAGCGTCGGCACGGCGGTGAAGTTTCCCGCCATGTTCGAGCAGTTCGGCAAGTTCCCGAACTTCTTCGTTGCCAACCCGAGCCTCAAACCCGAGGAATCGTTGGGTTGGGACGCGGGCATCGAGTTCAGCGTTGGAAAGACGACGACTCTGGACGTGACCTATTTCCACGCCGACCTGACGAACAAGATCGCTTCGTCGGGCCTCTTTTTCCCGGACCCGACGCTGATCAACCTGCCTGGCGTGAGCACGCGCGACGGCGTCGAGCTCGCACTGCGCACGCGCCTCACGCCGAACCTGACGGCAGCCCTCGCCTACACTTATCTGGAGGCTCAAGAGTCGACGGGAGCGCGGGAGGTGCGAAGACCTCGCCACGCGGGCCGCGCCGATTTTTCCTATGTCTTCGCCGGCGGTCTGGGAACGGCCAATCTCGGCATCCTCTACAACGGCAGCATGACCGACAGCGTCTTCTTCAACGATCCCAAGCTGGGGTTTCCGGTGCCGGCGGGGCGTCTGCTGCTCGACGATTACTGGCTGGTCAACGCAGCGATGTCCTACAAGCTGCAGCCGGGGGTGGAGTTGTTCGGGCGTGTGGAGAATCTTTTCGATGCGCGCTATCAAGAGGTGTTCGGATTCCAGGCTGCGCCGATCACGGCCTTCGCCGGCGTGAAGCTAACCTTCGGAGGGCCGGAGGGCCTGGTCGACTGGGCCAAGTAGCTTGCGATTCGCAACGGGAGCAGCAGGCAGCGGGTGCGATTTCAAGTTTGGCCTAACATGCTCGTCTCGGCTGCCGCTGCGCTTGGGATATCCCTCGCGTCGGCGGCGGCGCCGGCTTATGCCCAAGCAGTGGCCAAGCCGGCACGCATCGTCTCACTCGACCTGTGCGCGGACCAGCTTTTGATCGAGCTGGTGGATCGGCAACGTATCGCCGCCGTCACGCATCTCGCGGCCGACCCGGCCGTCTCGGCCATACCGGAGAGGGCCAAGGGCATACCGATCACGCGCGGGGCCGCCGAGGATGTGCTGCGCTACGACCCCGATCTCATTCTGGCGGGTCCCTTCGGTGTTTCGGCGACCGTCAGCTTGCTGCGCCGGTTGAAGAGGAACCTCGTGGTGGTGCCGCAGGCCTCCGATCTCGACGGCGTGCGCGCCGCGGTACGCGCCGTCGCCGCCGCTGTCGGCGAGCAAGCTCGCGGCGAGGCGATGATCGCCGCCTTCGACCGGCGGCTGGCGAGCGTCGCGGCCGTTGGCCAAGCGCCGGGGCCAACTGCCGTCGTCTACGAGGTCGGCGGTTCGGTAAAGGGCGCCGGCAGCCTCGCGGACGCGGTGCTGGCAGCTGCCGGCTTTCGCAACATGGCGGCCGACTACCGCTTGACCCGCAGCGGCCAGGTGCCCCTCGAGTTGCTGGTAGCCGCGCCGCCCGACCTTCTGGTTCTATCGAGCGCTGCCGAGGAGTTTCGCACGGTCATTGCCGACAATTTGCGCCACCCGGCGTTGAAGCTGCTGCGAAGCCGGCAGCCGTCGATCGAGCTGCCATGGCAGCTGTGGCTGTGCGGCACGCCGCATATCGCCGAGGCGGTTGCGCGGCTGGCCGAAGCCCGCGCCGAGATCGAGGCGCAGCGGCGATGACACCCGCTTCGGCGAGGGCAGAGATTGCGCAGCGGCTCCTGCTCGGTGCCCTCTCGGCGGCCGCGCTGCTTGCTTTCTTGGTGTCGCTGGCCGTCGGGCCGTCGGGCTTCGGGTTTGGCGGCGGCGAGGCAGGTGCGCTGATCTTGCGCGAGATCCGCTTGCCGCGGGCGATCCTGGGGGCATTGGTGGGCGCGGCGCTCGGATTATGTGGAGCGGCGCTGCAAGGCTACCTGCGCAACCCGCTGGCAGAGCCGAGCCTGGTCGGCGTCTCCGGCGGGGCGGCGCTTGGGGCGGTGCTGACAATCCACCTCGGCTTGTCGCAGGCGTTCGCGCTGGCGTTGCCGATCGGCGGGCTGATCGGCGCCGCGGTGGCAATGCTGGCGGTGGTGGCGCTGGCCGGTGCGCATGGCGGGCCGGTGACGCTGATCCTCGCCGGCATCGCCGTGTCCGGCATCGCCACCGCCCTCATCTCACTGGCGCTAAATCTGTCGCAGAACCCGTTCGCCTCCGTGGAAATGGTGTTCTGGCTGATGGGCTCGCTCGCCGACCGAAGTCTCGACCAGGTCTGGCTCGCAGCCCCGCCGATGCTCGCCGGCATGGGTGTGCTTCTCGTTCTGGGGCGGGCGCTCGACGCGCTCACCCTTGGCGAGGATGCTGCCAGGAGTCTCGGCTTCGATCTCGCCCGGACGCGTTTTGCCGTGGTCGCTGGCACCGCGCTCAGCGTCGGAGCCGCCACGGCGGTCACCGGGATCATCGGCTTCGTCGGCCTGCTGGTGCCGCATGTCCTGCGCCCGTTCACCGGCCACCGCCCGGGCCTGCTGCTGCCGGCCAGCGCGCTGGCGGGCGCCATCTTCCTCTCCGTCACCGACACCGTGCTGCGCCTGTCGCAACCATGGATCGATCTGAGAATCGGCGTGCTTACTGCGCTCATCGGCGCGCCGTTCTTCGTCTGGCTAGTGCTCAAAACCCGATCGGAGCTGGCGCCATGAAGGTCGAGGCGCGGGGCCTGCGCGTGACGCTCAAGGGCCGCCAAGTGCTGCGCGGCCTCGACTTCGCTGCCCAGCCGACCGAGCTCACGGCCGTGATCGGCCCCAACGGGGCAGGCAAGACGACGCTGCTCAGGGTCCTCGCCGGCCTTGTCGCGCCTCGAGGCGGAATGGCGACGCTCGACGGGCGCGTCATCGGCGGCTGGGATCGGCGTGAGCTTGCGCGATCGCTCGCCTATCTGCCGCAGGAGCGCATCGTGCACTGGGCGCTCGCCGCTCGTGCCGTCGTGGCGCTGGGTCGCCTGCCGCATCGCCCGCCCGGCGCAGGCGAGAGCGCGGCGGACCGGGAGGCGATCGACGCCGCGCTGTCGGCGATGGACGTGGCGCATCTTGCTGAGCGCGCCGTGCCGGAGCTGTCGGGTGGTGAACGCGCGCGCGTGCTGGTGGCGCGCGCACTCGCGCAGCGGCCACGCGCGTTGCTGGCCGACGAACCTGCCGCCGGCCTCGACCCGGCGCACCAGCTCGGGCTCTTCCGCCACCTCGCGGCGCTGGCGGCGGCGGGCCGCACCGTCATTGTCGCGCTGCACGATCTGTCGCTGGCTGCGCGCTTCTGCCACAGCATCGCCCTTGTGCACCAGGGCCGCACGATCGCGGCGGGAGCGCCGAAGGAGGTGCTGACGCCCGAGCATCTTGCCGCCGCTTACGGCATCAGGGCGCGATATCAATCACTCGACGGTGTGCCGGTTGTGCTGCCCCTCGACGTGCTGCCATGATGCCGCCCCGTTGGTTGCCTTGATGCGCACCTCGAGCGGCGAATGAGGCGGTCTCTCTTGAGCATGTTCCGGCGGCGGCAGGGCCTCAATCTGGCGCTCGAGGGTGGCGGGGCGCACGGCGCCTTCACCTGGGGCGTACTCGATCGCCTGCTCGAAGAAGAGGGCATCGACATCGCCTGGATCAGCGCCACCAGCGCCGGCGCCGTCAACGCAGTGGCGCTCGTCGCCGGTCTCGCGGAAAACGGGCGGGAATGCGCGCGCGCCAAATTGCGGGCGGTGTGGCAGGCGGTCGCCAAGGCCGGCGTGCCCGACCTCGTTCGCCTCAATCCCTGGCTCGCCAGCATCAGCCGCTCGAGCGCCCTGGCGCAGATGGCATCGCTGTTCTCGCCCTACGATTTCAATCCGCTCGGGTTCGATCCCTTCCGCAAGCTGCTCGAGGATCATATCGACTTCGCGAGGTTGCGGACAACGTCCGGGCCGCAGCTGCTGATCGCCGCCACCGACGTGTCCACGGGGCGTCCCCGCCTCTTTCGCCGGCGCGAGATCACCGTCGAAGCGGTTCTGGCGTCGGCCTGCCTGCCGACGCTGCACCATGCCGTCTCGATCGACGGCCAGGCCTATTGGGACGGCGGCTTTTCCGCCAACCCGGATCTGTTGACGCTCGGACGCGAGAGCCCTGTCGCCGACACGCTGATCGTCAAGCTCAGCGCGCTCGACCGCGATGGCGTGCCGACCAGCGCTCGCGAGATCGCGGGCCGCATCAATCAGATCACATTCATGCAGCCGATGTTGCGCGACATCGAGGTGATCGAGACGGTGCGACGGCTCAACAGCCGCTGGACGAGGCTCAACAGCCCCGCCGACGCCAGGCTCGCCCGCCATCGCTTCCATCTGATCGAGGCCGGCCGCTTCACGAGCTCGCTGCCGCCTGAAAGCAAGGGCAAGCCTGATATCGAGCTGTTGACCTATCTGCACGGGGCGGGCCGAAGTGAGACCGAGAAATGGCTGGCCCGCCACGGTGGCAGCATCGGCTGGAAGAGTACCGTCGATCTGGCCAGGCACTTCCTGGGGCCGCGGGCGGCGACGGACGGTACTGCCACGGGCGCTCGCCCGCCCCACGAAGCCGCTTGAGCGACTCGCGCGACGACCAGGCACGAGAATCAGAGGTGGCGCGTCTCTGCCGGCGCGTTCCACCAGTTGTCCGCTCGGCCGTCCGTGTACCTGACCGGTGCGGCGACCAGCTCCGCCGGATCGAGGTCGTCGAGGCAGGCGAGGTTGATCGAAACATAATCGCCGCCGATCTGGGGAAGGTGCCCCCAGCCGAAGGACGTGACACCGCAGCCTTTGCAGAGTGCTCTGGTCCCGAACTTGTCGGTGGGGAACCCGTAGCCGATGTCCTCCTGCCCGGCGAGCAGGCGAAACGCGTCGGGCTTGATCATGGCACCCCACCAGCGCGTCTTCCAGCAGTAGGTGCAGTTGCACTTGCTCGTGCCGGCCGACAGGTCGATATCCGCCGCAAAGCGAATTTCGCCACAGTGGCAGCTGCCTTGATAGGTCTTCTTCATCGACTTCGCCTCCTTCCCGCCGGACTGTCGCCTGATAGCGCGTCATCCCCGCACGAACTCATCGCGCTACCTTCCTTGTCAGAGTTGCGCGCCCTTGACGTCTTCCCAGCTCTTGCGAAGCCCGCGGCGTCGGTGCGTCTGCCAGTCTCGCCACCACCCCCACCATCCTCCTTCCGGCTTGGGCAGATCGCCATAAAGCGCACAATCGGTTCGCTTCCTGTGCTCTTTGGTGCGACAGAGGGCAACAAGCTTGTCCTCGAGCCCCTCGAGCTTCGTACACGCCGCAATTTCGATATCCTGTGGCAGGTTCCGCGGCGCGTATTTCGCGTATCGCGTATCGTCGACGAGGCCGATCCGCCCGAGACGGTGCCCGACACTCCAATGAATTTTGGCGTTGAGAATGCGCTCGTTTTCCCGTGCCGGCATTATCGATTGGCGTGCCGCACGGATGGCCTCTGGAATGGGCCGCAAGTAGGGCAGAAGCCCGCCAGAGAACAACCCGCGATTGGAACGATAGAGGGAACAGGCGGCGCAGGGGTAAAAATGGGTCTGGATGTACTCATCGTCGAACTCCAGGCCCGTCAGCTCTCCAACGCGGGCGATCATCCAGATGAGAGCCAGATCCGACAGGCCCGTGCGCCTGTAGCCGCCTCCCACGTTTGAATGCGCCCCGGCAAACCAGACCTGCTCCACACCCGACCGGTCTTGCTCCTTGTCTGTTACCCACGCCGTCGGTGAGAAAGCGCGGCGCCGTTCGTCGATGGCCATCGCATGCAGGCCGAACTCGATGTGATCGCCGATCCTGTTGTCGCGGAAGCCGCGCGTCCAGGCCGTGGCCTGACGAGCAAGCGCCCCGAGGCCGAGCCAAAGCCCCGACGGAATTCCGTACCTGCCGACAGTGTCCCAAACCCCCACGCACTTGACGATGGGCTTCTTTCCTTCGGGCATAGGATAAATCAGATCGGCGATGTCGGCCCTGTCCCGCTCCCGCTCCTCCTTGCTCTTGCGATAGTAGTCCCAGATTGTCTCGAGCCGATCGAAGCTCGATTGTTTGGGGATTCCCTGGATGGCACCGATCACGCCGGCAAGGGCGCGCGCGCTGTAGGCGCCACGCGAGAAGCCGAAGATGTAGATCTCGTCAGCGACCTCATAGCCGGGTTCTTCCGGGTTCCAATTCAGCGACAGAAAGGCGAGGCCGCGCTTGACATTGTCGCGCAGGCCCGCACCAAATACGCCGCCCACAAAGCGGTCGATCGGCCCACCGCTGCCCACGCCGGCGTTGTAGTAGACCATCTGGACAGTGCCGTCCGAGGCGACCGATTTGATGGCCTGCGCGACCCTGACGACGTTCGTCACCTCATCGGGATTGGTCAGGGCGTTCCACGTGCCGTCATAGCAGATCACAACGCGTTTCATGCTGACTTCCCCCGTGAAAACTCATTGTCACATTCGTGCAAGCAAGAGCGACCGGCCGTATCGGCAATTGCGACTACCTTAGGAAACGGCCGTTCTTGTGTCGGGACCGCCGGCGCGCGGTGGTTAGCATCGCCCGGTCCGGCTACGGTAGCAGAACTTGCCGCACGGTAGCGCCGTCGGCCAGACGATCGAAGCCCTCGTTGATCTCGTCGAGGCCGATCCGCTCGCTCAGCAGGCGATCGACCGGCAGCATGCCCTGCCGATAGAGCGAGATGTAGCGCGGAAGGTCGCGCGCCGGCACGCAGCTGCCGATATAGCTGCCCTTGAGGGTGCGCTCCTCGGCCACCAGGTTGGTCGCCGGCAGCGCGAAGCGGTGGTCGGGATGCGGCAGGCTGGCCGTCACCGTGGTGCCGCCGCGCTTCGTCACCTTGTAGGCGAGCTCGAGCGCCTTGACCGAGCTTGCCATCTCGAAAGCGAATTCGACGCCGCCGCCGGAAACAGCCTTCGCCTGCTCCACCGCGTCCGCCGCCGTTGCATTGATCGTGTGGGTGGCGCCCAGTTGCTTGGCAAGCTTCAGCTTGTCGTCCAGCGTATCGATGGCGATGACCTGCCGCGATCCTGCCGCGCGGGCGGCCAGCATCGACATCAGGCCAACGCCGCCGAGGCCGATGACCGCAACCGACGCTCCGGCCGGCAGCCTCGCCGTGTTGAAGACGGCGCCCGCCCCGGTCACGACGGCGCAGCCGAACAGCGCCGCCTCCTCGAAGGGGAGGCTCTTGTCGATCCTCACCAGCGAATGCCGCGAGACCACCGCGTACTCGGCAAACGCCGACACGCCGACATGATGATGCACGGGCCGGCCGTCGAGCTTGATGCGCTTGGCGCCCGAGAGCAGGGTGCCGGCGGCGTTGGCGGTGACGGCCGGCTCGCACAGCCCTGGCCGCCCCTCCATGCACGGCAGGCAGCCGCCGCAGCTCGGCACGAACACCAGGATGACATGGTCGCCGGCCGCGAGGTCCTTGACGCCGCGGCCCAGCTCCACCACTTCGCCCGCCGCCTCGTGGCCGAGCACCATGGGCATCAGCCGGGGCCGGTCGCCGTTGACGGTGGAGAGGTCGGAGTGGCACAGGCCAGCCGCCTTGATCTGCACCAGCACCTCGTTCTCGCCAGGCGGCTCGATCTCGACCTCCTCGATGGCGAACGGCCTGGACGCCGCGTAGGGGCGAGGCTTCATCATCTCCTGGATGACGGCGGCGCGCATTTTCATCGGGGCCCTCCGGGCGTTCTACTCGCGCGGCGAGAGTAGCTTTGCGATGCTGCTCCCCGCAACGGCCGATGCTCGAGGTTCGCCGCGCGTGCCATTCGCACCACGAACGCCTCAGCGGGCTTGACCCCCATGGTTCGACAAGCCCACCATGCGGGACGGAAAAGCGCCCGTCCTGGGAGGACACACAAACATGCCCGATCGTCTCAAAGGCAAGCTCGCGTTCTGCACGGCTTCGGGTGCAGGCATCGGGCGGGCGACGGCCATCGCATTTGCGCGCGCGGGCGCCAGGGTGATCGCCAGCGACGTCGCCGAAGGGGGCTTTGCCGACCTCAAGAAGGCCGGCGTCGCGGAGTGCGTGAAGCTCGATGCCCGCGACACCTCGGCGGTCGAGGCTGAGGCGCAGCGGCTGGGATCCATCGATGTGCTGTTCAATGCGGCGGGCTTCGTGCACCACGGCACGGTGCTCGACTGCACCGAGGAGGACTGGGACTTCTCGTTCGATCTCAACGTCAAATCCATGCACCGCACGATCAGGGCGTTCCTGCCGGGCATGCTGGCCAAGGGCCGCGGCTCCATCGTCAATATCGCCTCGACGGTCAGCTCCGTGCGTGCGGCGCCGAACCGCTATGTGTATGGGGCGACCAAGGCGGCCATCATCGGCCTCACCAAGGCGGTGGCCATGGACTTCATCGGCAAGGGCATCCGCTGCAACTGCATCTGCCCCGGCACCGTCCAGTCGCCCTCGCTCGACGAGCGCGTCAGGGCGCTCGGCCGTCAGGTGGGCGGCGAGGACAAGGCGAGGCGGATGTTCATCGAGCGCCAGCCCATGGGCCGCCTCGGCACCGCCGAGGAGATGGCGGCGATTGCCGTGTATCTGGCCTCCGACGAGTCGGCCTTCACCACCGGCACCGCCATTATTGCCGACGGTGGGTTCACGTTGTGAGGCGGGTGCATTTGTGCCGAAGTTTGCCGCCAACCTGAACTTCCTGTTCATGGAGATGCCGTTCCTCGATCGCTTTGAGGCCGCGGCAAAGGCCGGCTTCAAGGCTGTGGAGTCGACCAATCTATACGAGGCTTCGGCCGAGGAGATTGCGGCGCGGCTCGAGGCCAACGGGCTGACCTTGGCGCTGTTCAACATGCCGGCCGGCAACCCAGCAGCGGGCGAGCGCGGGCTGGCGGCGCTTCCCGGACGGGAGGAGGTGTTCCAAACGGCGTTCGAGACCGCGCTGAGATACGCCGATGCGACCGGAGGGCGAAGGATCCATTTACTGGCGGGGCTCGTGCATCACGGGGCACAGCGCGCGACGTACGTCGCCAACCTCGGGAAGGCGGCGAGGACGGCAGCAGCGGCCGGCGTCGAAGTCCTGATCGAGCCGATCAACCGGCGCGACATTCCGGGGTATTTCCTGAACAAGACGCACGAGGCGCGTGCGATCATCCATGAAGTCGGTGAGGCCAACCTGCGGCTGCAGTTCGACCTCTACCACCGTCAAATCGAGGAGGGCGATGTCGCCACCGCCATCGGGGAGTTCGGCCCGCTCGCCGGCCACTACCAGATCGCCAGCCCGCCCGACCGCGGCGAGCCCGACGACGGTGAGATGAACTACGCCTACCTGTTCCGGCTGATCGACGAGAGTGGCTTCACAGGATACGTGGGCTGCGAATACCGGCCGCGGCGCGGTACGGTGGAAGGCTTGAAATGGACTGCCGCTTGCGGTGTGACTTTGGGGTGAATCTAGCTGTCCTCATCCGCACCCATGCTGAAAGGTGACCTGGGTGCCCGCCTTCGCGGGCATGACGTTGTGGTGAGGGAGCGGCCTTTCCTCGGCCCTTCCCGGAACGACGCTTCGCAGCGGCGGTTTGCCTCTCCCCTGGCGTCATTCCCGCGAAGGCGGGAATCCAGTACACATCACATCAAGGGCGCGTCTTAGGCGAAACGCCGCCGGAACCGGCCGACCGAGGGACAAGCCCCGCTGTGACAACAAAGAAGGAATCGGGGAAACGACAATGAAAATCTTCATCATCGGCGGGGCGGGAATGATCGGCCGGAAGCTGGCCGAGCGGCTGGCGCGCGACGGCCAGCTTGGCGGGAAGGCGATATCGAGCCTCGTTCTGCATGATGTGGTGCAAGCTACGGTTCCGGCCGCTGCCAAGGTGCCTGTAAAGATCGTTACGGGCGATCTGCCGGCAGCCGGCGAAGCAGAGAAGCTGGTCGCGGGTCGGCCCGACATCATCTTCCATCTGGCGGCCATCGTCTCGGGCGAGGCGGAGCAGGACTTCGACAAGGGCTACCGCATCAACATGGACGGCACGCGTTCGCTGCTGGAAGCCGTGCGCGCCGCAGGCCACAAGCCGCGTATCGTGTTTGCCAGCTCGATTGCGGTGTTCGGTGCGCCCTTCCCCGAGGCCATCGGCGACGAGTTCTTCAATACGCCGCTGACCTCCTACGGCACACAGAAGGCGATCTCGGAGCTGCTGGTCTCCGACTACACCCGCAAGGGCTTCCTCGACGGCATCAGCCTGCGCCTGCCCACCATCTGCGTGCGCCCCGGCAAGCCCAACAAGGCGGCGTCGGGGTTCTTCTCCAGCATCATCCGCGAGCCGCTGGCCGGGCAGGAGGCGGTGCTGCCGGTCGCGGACAGCGTGATGCACTGGCACGCGTCGCCGCGCGCGGCGGTCGAGTTCATGCGGCACGCGGCCACCCTCGACACGGCCAGGCTCGGCCCGCGCCGGGCGCTCACCATGCCGGGCCTCGCCGTCACGGTGGCCGAGCAGATCGCTGCCTTGAGGAAGGTGGCCGGGGACAGGGTCGTGGCCCGCATCCGACGCGAGCCCGACCCGTTCATCGAAGGGATCGTGGCGGGCTGGCCGCGCAGGCTTGCCGCAATCCGGGCGCAGGATCTCGGCTTCAGGCCCGATGCCAGCTTCGAGGAGATCGTGCGCATCCACATCGAGGACGAGCTGGGCGGGCGGGTTGCTTAGGGGTGGTCCCGGAAGCCGACGAAATTGCGGAGGCCATCGGGACCTGCGACTGACCGTGCGCGTGAGGCCGATCCCGGTGCACCGTGATCGCTTGGCCGGGGTGAGGGGTGTCTTCGATGGCTGGCGGGGGTCACCCTGCCTTCATTCCTCCGTAGTGGGCTGGGTAGACTGCATCATTGTGGTGCGGAGGGAATGCCATGGCGCAGGACACGGGCACCGGGCCGGAAGGCCCGATCGAGGCGCGCGATTATGATGTGTTCATTTCTTATGCGCATGTCGATGCCGATGCGGACGTTGCCAATGCCGCGCGGATTGCCGAATGGCTGGAGGGGCTTGGTTACGAGGTCTGGTGGGACCGCAAGCTGATCGCCGGGCAGAAATGGCCCAAGGAGCTGAAGGAGAAGGTCGAGCGCTCGACACGGGTCATCGTGCTGTGGTCGCCGCGCGCGGCGGAGTCGGATTGGGTCAGCTTCGAGACCAAGCTCGCCGACATCGACGACAAGCTGGTGCCTCTGATCATCGAGCGCCACCCGACGCCAAAGAGCTGGGCGTCGACGCACCGGGTGGTGGTCGAGAGCTTCGAGCAGCAGAAGACGGAGATCCTCAAGGTGCTGCGCCTGCCGTCGGCACGGCCGAGCGCGGGCGATGCAGGCGGGCGTGATGACGCCCGCGTGGCCATCGCTGCCCTGCCGACTGGCGCCGGGCGGCTCATCGGGCGCGACATCGAGCTGGCGCAGCTGCACAGGGCTTGGGAAAGCGGCGCACCGAGCCCCGATCCCAACGAGAAGACTAACGTGGTCGTGCTGCACGCCATCGGCGGTGCAGGCAAGACAGCGTTGATGCGTCGCTTCGTCGACGACCTAGCGAACGAGGGCTTCCCGGGCGCGCACAAGGTGTTCGGCTGGTCGGCCTACAGCCAGGGCTCGGGCGAGGACAAGAACATCGATGCCGACAAGTTCCTCAACGACGCGCTGCGCCACTTCGGCCACGACGTTGATAGGAAGCCGATCAGAGATCCCATGGAAAAGGGGCGCGTGTTGGCGCGTCTAGTGAAGAAGGGTCGCAACCTGCTGGTGCTCGACGGGCTGGAGCCGCTCCAGTCTGAGCCGGGTATTAACCGCGGCTACCTTAAGGACCGGGGCGTGGCGGCTTTGGTCAAGGAATTGGCAGCCGATAACAAAGGGCTCGTCGTCATTACCTCGCGGCAAGAGTTGCCGGAGCTCCAAGGTGTACGACTCCCGCGCGTGATCAACCATACGTTGGAGGCACTAAGCCCCAAGGAGGGGGCGCAGCTGCTGCGCGAGTTGGGCGTGTGGGGGACGCGGGAAGAGCTGGAGAAGGCGGCCGCGGAGGTGGAGGGTCACGCGTTGTCGCTGTCGCTGCTCGGCACCTATCTCGACACCGTGCACGCTGGCGATGCGCGAAAGCGCGACCACTCCGAGTTCGCCGAGGCCGTTGCGGGTGCGGCCAAGGAAGGCGATCGCAAGGCCAGGCGCGCGCAACACATCATGAAGAAGTACGTAGAGCGCTTCGCCGAGCTGAAGGGCGAGGGGCGGACGGAGATCGCCATTCTTCGCATGGTCGGGCTGTTCGACCGCCCGGCGCCCAAGGAGGCTCTGGAGGCGCTGCTCGCGGAGCCGGCGATCCCGGGCCTGACCGATGCGTTCCACGGCATCAGCGCGCCCGAGCGCGGTTGGCGTCCCGGGGCGTGGTGTAGGAGGTGGGGGCGGAGCGTTGCGCGGAGGGAGGCCCGAGGGCCGACCGGAGAGCAACGCTCACTGACAGCTTTTCCCC
>Ga0247727_10001419_pt1 | contig 56913 bp, 55 predicted proteins | sample WisWelCaveWW1625_FD_202498 | JGI IMG/M metagenome (GOLD analysis project Ga0247727, IMG submission 202498) | Biofilm microbial communities from Wishing Well Cave, Virginia, United States - WW16-25 | ecosystem: Environmental > Aquatic > Deep subsurface > Groundwater > Cave microbial mat | place... | reverse complement strand
GGGGGTATTGGTGGGCGGGATGGCTGTCGCCGTGGGTGTGGTAGTGTTGGTCGGCGTGGGGGTATTGGTTGGGAGAATGGCCGTGCCGGTTGCCGTGGGGGTATTGGTGGGCGGGATGGCCGTCGCCGTGGGTGTGGCAGTGTTGGTCGGCGTGGGGGTGTTGGTGGGTGGGATGGCCGTCGCCGTGGGTGTGGCGGTCTTGGTCGGCGTGGGGGTGTTGGTGGGCGGGATAGCCGTGGCGGTGGGCGTGGGAGTGGGGGTACTGCCTACCGGCAATTCGTAGGCCCCGTAATCGCATAGGCCATTTTGGGGGCGCGCCACACCATCAAAGTCGGCGGTTGGGCAGGGCGGATTGACGGAAATCTTGTCCAAGACCGGCGAGGTGCCTTGCAAATGCAGGTCATCATCCAATGTCCCGATGACATTGTCGGCCCCATTCGCATCCACAAATAACGGGTCAATATTGATGATCGTGTTGCACTCAGCCGCCCCTGCCGGGCAGCCGCCCTGGATGTCGCTAAAGGTCATCGTCAGACTGGCTTGATTGATCTGGATTTGCTGCGGCAGGTTGCCCCAAAAGATGCTGGCCCCGAAGGTGTTGGCGCTGGTCGAGTTGTAATACAGCCCGCCGCCGCTGCTCGTGGCTGTGTTGTTGCTAAAGGTCAAATAAGTCGCAATCGGCGTGCTTTGCGTCCCGCCCAGGTACAGCCCGGCCCCTTGCCCGGCCTGGTTGCCGCTAAACCAGTCATTGATCAGGGTAATTTCACCCATTGTCCCCAATAAGGCCAGCCCGCCGCCGCTGGTGGTCGCCGTGTTCTTGATCAAGGCGACTTGCAACAAATCCAGGCTGCCGCCGCTTTGGTAGAGGCCGCCGCCTGATATGCTGGCCTGGTTGTTGTAGATGACGAGATTTTCCAGCGTGGCCTCGCCGGTGTTGTAGATACCGCCCCCGGAGCGTTGGCTGGTTTCTGTGCCGTTGGCGTTCCCGCCCGTGATGTGGAAACCATCCAGGCGCACGCTCAAACTGCCCAGGATGCCGATCACATGGTAGCTGTTGTCGCTGGCGTTATTTGCCACCCCAATATCGCCCGATAACCAGGTCAAATGCGTCTGCCAATCCCGCTGGGTGAGACTGGTTTCACTCCCGACAAAACCGCCGTAGAGGGAAAGGCCGGTCGGCAGTAAAAACGCATCCGTGCGCAGTGTGCCGGGTTTGTACGTCCCCTCGGCGACCCACACTTCATCCCCGCTCGTGGCCGCGGCCAGGGCTGTGGTCAAGCTGGTATAGGCATTGGCCCAGGAGGTGCCATTTCCCGCCCCAACCGCATCCTGGTCAACGTAGATCACGCTGGCAGTCGGGTTATCCAAAAACCAGGATTGACTGGCCGGGTTGGTCTTGAAAAAGGACAACAGGGCCGTGGCTGCTTGGGTAATGCCAGGGCCTTGCGGATGGATGCCATCGCCCTCAAAGTCGCCGGGCAGCCAGGCTAACCCGTTGCCGTTGGGCGTGGCCCCATCTGCCCACAAATACGGCCCCCAAGCCAGCCAGGGCGCGATGGTGTTGTAATTCAAATCACCGGCGATGGCATCCACCCCGCCGCCGTCCATCTGGTTGATTTGCGCCTCAATCAACCACTTGACCCCAAAACCCGTCTCGTAGGCATACGGTTCCGGGTTGATGGTTTGCGGGGCGGCATAGCCCGCATATATCCGGCTGGAAAAATAGACCTGTTGCAGATTGGGGTAACGGACTTGGAGGGTGCGGGCCGTCTGTCCCATGATCGCTTCGTAGGCATAAGCATCCGCGCTGCCGCTCGGCAGGGAGAGCGGGGGGAACGCGTTGGCTCCCTTCACCCACACGGCGGCTACCTGCGCCTCGGAGTAGCCTGCCGGGGCCAGGACGGTATCCCGGATGAGGTCGTAATTGGGATCGGTCGGGTCATTGTAGGTATTGGCCGGTTGTTGCCCAAAGGCCCCATTCAGGATCACCAGTTCTTGATGATTGACTGCGGCGTCGGCTGCCGCCAAGTCCTCGAAGGCCCCGGCACAACCATAGCCGCTCGTGTTCCCGCACCATTCCAGCGCGCCATTGGACATGCCGATGGAGAGCAGGATGTAATTCCCGGCTGCATCCGGGTTCCCCGCCAGGTTACGCGGCACAAAGGGCGCACGCGCCAGCCCTTCCGCCGCATGACCCGCGGGCATGGTGTTGGATTGCCCCGGATACAGCCCGCCCTCGAATTGGCCCAGGTAAAGATTGCTGCCCATGTCAATCAGGGGAACATTCCCGCTGGCCGCCTGTGTCGGCCAGGAAACGGCCAGCATTGCCAGTAGGACGAGGAATGGCAGGACCACAACAGATCGCTTTTTATTCATGGCTTCTCCCGAAGGTGGACGGCGGCCAACTGGTAAAAAAAAGAGCCGTTCCCCAAGCGCAGCGCGCGCTTGGGGAACGGCTCAAAATCAAGGCTATCTACCGTCCGGTGCTGGATCAAAAAAAGCCGCACCCGGTATGTTTGGATACCAGGTGCGGCCTCTCAATCCTGCGTAATCTGACCGCTGTCAGTAAGTATGTGGCCTGCGTGTCGTGCGCCCTTGCCTGGGTGGATCACCACCCATCGGGTCAAGGGTTCAGGCGGCATTGGCCGCCAATCACTGGCCTTGTTATGGCGGTATTGTAGCGCAAGGCTGGCGGATGTGCAAGCACGTCCCCCGGTCAAGGCTGGCTTGCTAAGTTCGCGAGCAAGAGTTGAAGAAAAAGACCTTGCGGAAGGGCGAATCCCGCCCCGCGTCCGTATGCAGTGGTGGTAGCCACCCGAACGCCTTAAGCGGCATGTGCTGAATTTTGAACTTCTGCCATTGCGGACGAGATAATCTCGTCATTTACACCTTTTTTGCGCAAACTTTCAATCAAGGCGGAAAGTTCAACGCCACCTTCAAGACGTTCCAGGTCTGAACGCAATCCCTGACCAATGTAAGCCTTGATTAACGCCTGATAACCAGAAAAACCGAGCAGTGGCGCAACCCGTTTTAAGTCTTCAATGACATCCTCGGGCATACGAATGCTAACCATTGTCATTGGTCGGTCTTTTTGTAAACGCTGGGCAAGTTTATTGATTTTCATAGGTTTTTCTCTCTGCACTTGTTACCAATCGGGCGGAAATGATACGAATAATTTCATCACGCATGACATAAACCACATACAACAGTTGCACAATTTGTGCTTAACCCGATCATCGTCTCTCGAAGTTCGCCATCAATGGTTTCATCATCGAGAGAGCATATAAACGGGTCAAAAAACGCTTCGCAAGCCAGCTCAAACGTTACGCTGTGTTTACGGAGATTGGCAGCCGCCTTTTGACTGTCCCATTCAAAGCCAATGTTGTGGAGTGAGTATTTGACGTACATCAAGCTGTAGTATAGCGATATGTATATACTACGTCAATACGATATATAGCATCATTCAATAAAAATGCCCTCTTTAAGGGGCCTATATCATTTTCTTGTCAAGACACTCAAGACACTCAAGACAGCGCATAGACCTACGGTATATATGGGAAAATATGCAGAAAAAGCGGTTTCTTGTCCACAGGTGGGGATGGGGCCGTGTCTTGACCGCGTCTTGAGTCATGGTCGTGAGTCAAGACGCGTCTTGACAAATTTGCCTGAGTCAAGACGCGGTCAAGACGCGAGTCAAGACGCGCAAGGTACCCCCACCCGTGGGAAGAATATTTATTTTTAAGCGCGTATTGTATATATATGGGGGTCATTTTCCGGCCTGTTTATGCGCGTCTTGAGTGTCTTGACAAGAAAGCCTCGCGCGCGAGGATTTTACTCGTTTTCGTCAAAATCGCCCTCGCCATCCTTGCCATCCCCCGTCATGTCCAGTTGATCGTGGCGGATATTCCGCCCGTACAAGCTGGTGATTTTCTGGGTGTTGAAGACCAGCAGCCAGGTACGCTTGCCGCGGGCGCGCATCTGCAAGGCGATATTCGCGCCTGGCCCCGTGCGCTCCAACAAGCCGCGAATTTGTACAAACTGCCGGCGCAGGGCCTCCCTGGTCGTATCAAAATTTTCGCCCATGCTCAACCAATACGCGCGCACCTGCATCAGGCAGGAATCATCGTTCAGATAAACCACCTGCGGGTTTCCGGCATCATAGTACCCAACCAGATCGGCCCCAATCGGCGGGGTGCAAGGAACTTCCTGCGCGCGTGGAGCCAGGTACACCTTCTGGCGCTCGATCAGGTTATCCAATGCCTCAAAGAATTTGCGCACTGGCGATTCAGCCGCCACCCGCTCCGCCTGGCTTTTGACTACGCTCAGGATCGCCGCTTCGTTGATCTGGGAAATTTCCAGCACATCGGCGGTGGAGAGTACGCCCAACTCAAAAAAAGCGGTCAAGGCCACTTGCTGCCCGGCGACCAGGTAGGCGTAGGTATCCGGCAGGCGGTTCTGCAAGCTATGCTCCCCGCTGCGCACCATGCGGCTGGTCTCGTCCAGGACTTCCAGGAACAGGGCGCAGGCCCGCGGCCAGTTGGCGGCCAGCCACTGGATATAGGCGGCGTTCGCTTGCGCATATAAACCGCCCTCGCCATCCGCCTGGGCCTGATCCAGGCGGGCATTGGGCGGCGCACCTGGTTCCGGCATGACATCGCTCGCCCCAATCGGTACAAATAGCATGCGGCCCACGGTGCTTTCGCCCGGCAAGGGCAATTCGGCAGTTGCCAAGACCAAGCCGCGCGGCGGGCGCGTCTCACGTTGCTTCAGGTTGTGCAGCGAGCGGCCACGCGCCGCCCGGTTGCCGACACTGCGGATCACCTTTTGCGCCTTCTTCCCCATGTCCCTGGCGTCCGCCGCACTCGCCATTTGCGGGGCATAGTCATCGATGATGATCGGCACGTCTTTGGTGATAAACATGGAGCCTTCCAGGGAGGTCATGGTGGTTTCCCAACCCTCGGGTGCATGGTGCTGGCGGCCCTCGATAAAGCCGGGGCCGTAATGGGTCAAGGCCAGGTGCGAAACCGTGGTCTTGCCGCTGCGGGTGGAGCCATACACCCACAGCACTGTATAGAGCGGCTTGATCTCCGTAAACGGGGCCGCAAAGATGGCCGCCCACAACGGCGCGGTCACGGTGCGCGGGCCAATTTCGAGGAAATCCAGGCTGGCCCGGACTGCTTTTTTCAAGTCCGGCCCGCGCGGAGGCACCGGCAGGGCGTAATGGCGCAGGTTGTTCTGGCCCAAATCCACGCGCACACTCTCATCCAGGCCCTCGGCTGTCAAAAAGCCCGCAGCCGACAAAAACCCCCACTCCCCGTTAATCTCCGTCCAGCCGGTAAATTCAAAGACGCGCTCGCGCACCAGTTCCCCGACTGAAAGCTCCTGCATGGCCCTGGTAAAGAGAAAGCCTTTGCCGGGGTGGAGGTAGAGGATCGCCCGCGCCCCCCAACTTGCCAACCAGCCCAGGCTGCCAAACTCCGCCGCGGGCACGACCAATTCGACCAGGGCCTCCCCGTTGGCAAGCCGCCCCTGGATGGTGTATTCCACCTCCGGGATGCCCGTCCCCTGTTCGCGGATCAGTTCACGCGTGATGCGGGCGGAAAAATTGCCGAGCGGGTCGCCCAGGAAACACAATTGACCATCCTTGATGCTTGCCAGGTTGAGCAGCCCGTCGCCGCCCGCCTGGTAGCCATTTGCCAGGCGCACGAGTTCCTCGCGCCCGATTTTGAGGATTTGCCCGGCCTCGCGGTAGTAGCGGGTTTTGAGGGCATTCGGCAGCCGGTAGAGCAGTCCGGCGATCTCCTCGATGATGGCCGGTAAAGCGGGCGCAGCGGCCTGTTTGGAGGCGGCCAGCCGCCGATCCAGCCAAGTCCCCGCCGCGGCGCGTAACGCCTCCACCTGCGCCCGCTCACCGCCGCTTTGCAGGAAGGCGTTGGCATCCTTGCCGCCCGGAAACGCGCCATGCAGCATGGCGAGGGGGCCAACCGCCTGGGCCAGCTTGGGCAGGCTGCCCGCCCCGGCTGGATCGGCGTCCAGGGCCGGGTAAACCGGCGTGCGCTGGCGCAACAAGTCCAGATCGGCCTCCGGCATTTCACCCAGGCCGCACAAGGCCCAGGCCGAATATCCCCATTGGCGCAGGCTTTCGGCATCCGGCACCCCCTCAACCAGGGTCAGGCTGCGATCTCCGGGGACTTCCGCCTTGTATAACTGGCGCGGGCCGGGGAGGTTGCGCGCTTTGTCAGCCGGTATAACCGGGGCCAGCGCCCGGCTGGAGAAATAGGTCGTGCCGGGCGTCACCAATGGCCCGCGGCCCTGGACGTGGCGCAGGCAGGCCCCGTCTTTGCCGTAGGTGTGCCAGGTGTCGGCCTGGCAGGTCGCACAGGGCTTGAGCTTCGCGCCAGGCGATTGCCGCCGATGCGGGAATACCAGGTAGCCGCTTGGACTGGCCGCCCGGCCCTCGGCATTGGCCGTAAAGTCAGAGCCATCCGCCCGCACCAGCCCGCTCCTAGCCACAGCCTCATAATCCGCGCCACCTGCCCGCAATGCCGTTTGCAGCCCGCTAGAGCCATCGGCAAAGCCCCACCCGGCCAGCCGGATCAGATCATCGCTAAAGCCGCGGCTGCGCGCATAAGCCAGCGCGCCGCAACCGGCCTCCCCCCACAGTTGGGCTGCAAAATACTCAGCGGCCATGTCCAGGACATCCGTGCGCCGCCTGTCTGCCTCAATTTCTGCGATGCGCTCGACGGTCAAGCCCAAATCAGCCTCGCTCAGGTGGGCGTAGCCCGCCAGGTAGCGCACGGCCTCGATAAATTCCAGGTTGCGCAGCTTCATCACCAACCCGATGGCATCCCCGCCACTGGCGCAAGTGGTATAGCAATGCCAGCGCGCCAGCCCATCGTTATCCTGGTAGATGACAAAGGCGGTGGGGTTGTCCCCGCCATGTATCGGGCAGGTGCCGCGCAATTCGCGCCCGTTCTTGCGCCCCTCAAATTTTGCGCCCTCCCGCTCGGCCAACCCTCCCAGGTCAACCGCTGCCAAGAGTTTCCTCAAATCAAAACGTGTCGTCATGCGATGCTCCTTTGCTGCAATTTTTCAAACGACAAAGACTGTACGGGCCTTGATGCGACTGGCATCCGTGTTCTGTTTCTGCACACTATACAGGGAGCCGTAGACCACGACGTTATTCCCCTGGTAGAGCCAGATGTCCGGGTTCTCCCATTCCACATAAAAGCGGCCAGCGGCATTTTGCAAGGTAAAGACGGCCTTTGGCACGCCATCCTCAAACGTTTTGACCGCGCTGGCAATTCTGCCCGTAATCGTGAGGGTGTTGAGTTCTTCAGGTAATCCGGGGGCGGTCATCCCTGCTCCTTGTATTTATTCATCGTCATCGTCCAGGATCAGGGCCTGATCCAGCACGCCTAACAATTTGGCGGCCTGCTCGTTTTCCGGGACGGCCTCCTGGGAAGACATCCCGGCCTCGGCCAAAGCCGCCCGGACTGCCTCCAGCACGATGGCCCGGATTTCGCCACTAAGCGTGCTGAAGTCCAGCCCCGGCACCTGGGCGGCCTGTTCTGCCGGGCGCGCCTCGCCAGGACTGGCTGCCGGCGTTACACCCATCTCCAGGCCGCGGCGCAGGACAGCGCGCACGGCGGCTTGCTTTTGCCCATACCCGCCCCCCTCCAGGCTGCGCAGCCAGGCCACGATGTCGGGGTCATCGCTCGTGTAGAAACGCAGGGTCAGCCGCTCGGCATCGCCTTTAGGCTCCATTTCGCCTCCCAGGTTGCGTCAAGTGCGTCAAGTGCGTCAAGTGTGCGAAGTGCGTCAAGTGCGCCAGGTGAGGATGCCCGACTGTGGGGCAGGGCGGGCCATTTTGCAGCCCATGCGCCCCGTAGTGCCTCATGTGCCTCATGTGCGGCCTTTTAGACCTTGCCATTGGGGGCGGGGAACAGGGCCGTCGCTTTAAAACCACCAAAACCAGGGTCAAGCCCGATGACGGTGCCATGTGTGCCAAAGGTGTGCCGGGCATAGCGCGCCAGGCCCAGGGCGTTGGCCGTGACCGCCTCCGGCAAAATCGTGGCGTGCGGGTAGTGGCGCAGCAAGGTCGCTTTGAGGGCCTCCGCCCCGCCGCCCGTCAAGAGGGTGTGGGCAAAGTTGCGCCCGTTGCCCCATTTGCGGTTGAGATAGGCGACGATCTGGCCCGCCCCCGCTTCCAGGGCTTGCGCGACGGCCTCGCGCAGATCCACCTTGCCCATTGCCCCGTACAAGACCGGCTCCTTCTGACGCATGAGCGCATCCGCCTCATGCAGGGACAGGTCAATCTGGTAGTTGCGGGCTATCGTTTCGACCAGGACTTCCACTGTGCGGCGCATCCCCAGGGCATCCCCATCCGTGTAGCGTTTGGCAATGCCGCCCCCTTGCAGGGAGAATAAATCCACCGTGTTGAAACCGATGTCGCAGACCCCGATGGGGATTTCGAGGGCCTCGGCCTCGCGCACCCACCGGCCTCCATCGCTCATGCCCCAGGCAAAAAAGGTACCGGCCGGCTGCGCCATGACTTCCAGGCTGGCAACTTCCATTTCCACCGCCGTCCCGTTTAGGCTAAATTCATGCGGCCCGAGGAGCCAGCCGCGCAATGCCCGGCGCGTGGTCTTGGCCGCCTCGCGATCCAGCATGACCTCCACCGGCAAACCCACCATCAAGTGCAGGGCCGGGTGTGGGCCTTTGCCCAACAATTTGCCAAGCGTGGCATACACCAGGGCGCGCAGTTCAGCCCCGTCCGCCAGCCGCCCAAAGTCCAGGCGTTCCACCGGCCTGGCAAACAGGGCCACATACTCGCCCACCAGGTAGCTCACCTCGCCCCAGGAAACGGTCAAGGGCGTCTTTTGCCGTCCGGCCAAATCACCGAGCGACAACATGCCTAAATCGGTATCCCCTACCCCCACTACGGAGGGGATCATCACCTGCTTGCTGTTGGTCATCATGACTGGTTTCCTCGCGTTTGTTGTGCGGATTGTTTTGCCAGCAGCCAGTTACGCACGGACTGCATCTCGAAACGCCACTCCTTCGCCATGCGGATGGCGGGGATTTTTCCCGCGCGGGCCATCTCGCGCACGGCGTCCTCCGACATTTGCAAGTAGGCGGCGATTTCGGTCACGGTCTTGAGGCTTTCATCGGTCATTGGGTTGCTCCTTTGGGGTGGGGTGGGACGCGGGCGCGTCCATGTGCCAGGGAATTGCTTGCCGGAAAGCCGCCAGGTATGCCTCCAGCAGGGGGAACAGGAATAATTTGAGACAGAGGTAGAGATAAATCAGCAGGCTGATGGGCAGCAGCAGCACAACGGCCAGCAGGAGCGCGCCGCCCCAAGCCAGGCGCACATACCAGCGGCCCAGGTTGGCCTGCTCCACCAGGTTCTCCAGGCGGGCGGTGAGGCGGGCCGGGAAGGAGGCAAACAGCCGCTCCCAAACCCGGACAAACTCGGCCCGGCCTTGCTCTTTGTCAAACATGGCGGGCCTCCGGCGCACCATAGCCGCTGATCCTCTCCAGGTTTTCTGCATTGTTGCCATCCAGCAGGGCGGCGATGCGGGGCAGCGGCGCACCCAGGCTGAGTAACTGCCCGACCAGCTTGCGCTCCAGCGCATCGCCGGGGGCGGGTTTTTGTCCGGTCACAGCGCGCAGGCTGGCGCGCACGTCTTTGGCGAACTGACGCGCCTCGGCGCTGGCAAAGGGCAGGAAATCGCCCACCTTTGCCGTACCAAAACCAAGCTGCAAGAGGTGGACGGCCAGTTTGTGCGCTCCCGGCTGCCCTTTACCGCACAGCCGGGTAAAAGCCTGCTCATTTGGCAGGGTGCGCCGTGGTGCGGGATGGCCGGGGGTCTGCCCCAGGGAGGCCGCAGGCGCACTTTCCACCGGGCGGGCCGGGGCCAGGGCCAGCCAGCTTTGTTCTTGTGCGGCAGTCAGGTAATAGGTCTGGCAAACGGTCGTCCCCGCCCCGGCCAGTTTGACCAGGCCGCGCCCCGCCTGTCTCAGTTTCATCGCTTGCTTTGCCAGGGCATGATCTTCGAGGACAACCAGCGCGCTCGTGCCATCATCCACCCGAAAGGCAATCCGGCTTGGAAAACGCGCCGATAACGAACGCGGCACGTCCCTGGCACGCCAGTTGTGGGCCGCCAGGATGATATGCAGGCCCCATTTACGGCCATGCCGCGCCAGCAGGGTCAATTGCTCGACGATGGCTTTGTCCTCAAAGAAGTCGTTGGCCTCGTCCATGATCAGCACCAGCCGCGGCAAGCGGGAGGCGCTCAAGCTGTTGTACTCGTCCAGGTCTTCCGGGGGCCGCCCGCTTCCGGCCACTTCCCGGTACAAATTGGAACGCCGCTCCAACTCGGCATCCAACGTGCGCAGGATGGCCCTGACTTCGCCCTCGCTGGAGGCCACTGGCGCGGCCACGCGGTTGCCCCAGGCTTCCGGCCCAAAGGTATGGAGTTCCGGGTCAATCAGGTATAGCTCGTGGCCTTGCCGCCAGGCGACATTGGCCGCCCCGGTCAGAAAGGCGCTCTTGCCCGCGCCCTGGGTGCCGGTGATCAGCAGGTTGCGGGCGCTCTCCCAGGGGATTTCCAGCGGACCCCGCAGCGTCTCACCAAGCGGCAGCCCGCCCTGCCATAACTCCGGGTAGTCTACGCGTTCGGGGAGTTGGGGCTGGCCCGCCAGCAAGACGGCATAGCGTACCCCGGTCGTATTTGACCAGACGGTCGGCTTGCCGCCTACCAGGGTGCTAATCTGGTGCAGGGTCGCCTCCGCCGCATACGGGTCAATTTTCCCAATGCGATCCTTGTCCAACACGCCAATCAGCCAGATCAGCCGTTGCTGCGTTTCTGTCAGGATAAAACGCTCAAAGACCGCGGGCAGGTTGCGCTGGCGCAGGGCCAGCGTCATCTTGCCAGCGACATACGTGGCCTCGGCAAAATGACGGTGCGACGCCAGGGGCTGCGGGGTATTGACCGGCAGCAGGCTGGCAGGGGTTAAAGCAGGGGAAGTCATGTGTAGATCATTCATCGAGGCCTCGCTTACTGGTAATCACCACGGTTGTATTTGTCCTCTACGTCCGCCAGGATTTCGACCAATTCAGGAGTTGCGGCGGGCAGCAGCATGACTTGCGCCTCCACGACCTCTGCCGCGCCCTCCGGCAATTGGGCGTTGGTTGGGCCAGCGGCCAATGCCGCCCGCCACAGCCGCTCGGCCTGGCGTTTGCGGCTTTCCTGATGCCGCATGGCCGCCTCCATCAAGTCCACCATCTGGGAGCGGGCTGTCACGCGTTCCTGCCAATCCGGGCCGTCCGGGGTGCGATCCACTACGATCCCGCTGGCAGTGTTGCGCAATCCATGACCAGCGGCGCGTTGGGGAAACAGCGTGCGCACGTCGCGCGAGCCTTCGATGATCAGGGTTTCCACCTGGCCGCGGTCATTGCGGATAGTGCGGGCTTGCAGTTCCTTCGCTTGCAGGTAGTCTTTCAGGACGGGGAATAAGCGCGTACTCCCTAAAAAGAGCAGGATCACCACGGCCACGACCACCAGCCCCCAAAAAACGCGCCAGACCCCATCCACGATGGCCTCGGTGCGGGCCGCCCGCGCCAGGGTCGCCTGTTCCGTGGCCTCCACCCGTAGCGTGGCTGTGGCATTGAGCGCAGCCTGGGCGGTGGAGGTACTCGCTTGCGCCCGCGCCTCCGCCGTCAGGGTTTGTTGGGCGGCGGCGGTCTCGGTCGCGCCGACTGCCCACATTTGCGTAGCCGTGCCAAGCGTCTGCTGCGTGGCCGTAGCTCCCGCCAGTTCAGCCTGGAAAGTGGCCTGCCGGTATTGTTCGTCCAGGACGCTTTGCGTCTGGATATAGGCCGTGGCGGAGGCTCCTTGCGTGGCCGCGGCGCTGGCGTTTGCGGCCTCCTGGGTCGCATTTTGCTGAATGGCGTAGGCGGTCAAGGTGACTTGGGCATCCAGGGCGGCATATTCCGGGCCGAGCGGTTGGTTAGGCCGGGGGGAGGCGGGCAGGCAGCCCAGGAGCAGCAGCCCGCCCAAAAATCCAAACAGGAGCAGTACAGCAAGCATTCGTTTACGCATCAGCGGGCCTCAACACATTTATTCCAGCCGGGCCGCGACCAGGATGGCCGTCAGCCCTTCCAGGATGTCGCCCGGAAACTCGCGCTCCGGGTGCCGGGCCGCGTCCAATAACAGACGGCGGCAGCTATCAAAAAGCAGGGGCGCAGCCAGGATGACCTGGGCATCATGGCGCGCCTGGGTCTTGGCGTCGGCCTCTGTCCCCAGGGGGATGACGCAGACGACCTGCCCGTCCGCGGCGCAGATCGTGATTTCGGTCTTGCCCGTTTCGAGTTGCCAGGGGAAGGCGCTGACCCAACCTTCCAGTAACGAGGCAGCGGGCTGTGGATTAGTCATCATGTGTATTGCTCCTATGTCCGATAAAGGTGGGCGGCCAGGTTTCCGGCAGAGCGCCCTGGATTTCGTAATGCCAATAGGCCAGCCAGTCCTGCCAGAATTGGATCGGCACGTTGACCGTGCCGCCCGGTTCGGGCGGGAGGATGGCCGCAACGATGGCAATCCGGTCAACTGGCAGAGGGCTATTCCTTTTCACTTGGCCGCCTCCGCCATGCGTGCGGCTTGGCCGGACTGCCCCAATCGGGAGGCGTAGGCTTGCAGGCAATCCGGGCATTCCACGAAGGCCAGGACGACTTGCAGCACGCACACCAGGTAATCGCCGCTGATCTGTCGTCCACAGAGGGGTTTGCCATCCAGCGCCAGGTGGATGGCTGTCCGGTTGGCTGCCGATTGCAAGCTGGCAGCCCAATAGCCGGTTTCAATGCCCGCACACAGGTTTGAATTTGTACTCATGGCTCACTCCTGGCAGCTTGGCTGGCCTCGGTCTCATCACCGGCCGCGTCGCGCAAAAAAGCCAAAATCTCGCCCTCAAGGTCAGGAAAGGCGCGGGCTGTGCCGCGTAAAACCATCAGGCTTATCGCGCGTTGTCCAGATCGCACCATCCACCACAAAACCCGGCTAATCCCCAAGCGTTGGGCAAATGCACCGTCTGTAAGGCCGAGTTGACTTTGGCGAAGTATTAAGGCGGAAAGGAGATTGTGCTGGTTTTGTGGCATGGTTTTACATTAGTAACTTTCAAAGGCGTTATTGGGCGGCTACTTTGATTGGAGTTCCATTCAACAACCAATCATAGGCATCCGCAAAATATGTAAAGTGTTTCTTGTCACCACCGAAGCCAGTCGCTCCCTGCCTGACCTCAAACACACCCTCATCAGTATGACTATTCTTGCCAGTCCAGAAAAGTTGATAGCCACGTTTCTGGCGCGTGTACTGTAACGACAAACCATTCATTACGGATTCCTCAAGAAAATCCAGCCAGTTCATTTTTTCTCCTTGTGCTATGGGGTTAGTTGCGGTGGGGTGCGTTGGTTTGGCTCATTTCGCTTTCCCGTTTTTGCCGTAGTTGTCAGCAAAGCCTTTCAGTTCCCGGCGCATTTCCTCCTCACGCTCTACCGCCGCGTCCCATAAATCCTCATCCGGCAGCGCAGCGACGGCCTCTTCAACCAAAGCGGCCAGGGCGCGCGGTTCGATGGCATCCAACTCCCAGGAGGATTCGCCAAACAGGTCGAAATATGCCTGGAAACGCGAATCTGTTTCCTTTGCCGGGTTTTCAGGCGGGTTCAGTTCGTCCACCTGGTCGCGGTTCAGGGCCAGCCGTTGCACATTCAAGCGGTGGCCCGAAAACATCTCCAGCCGTTCCCGCACGTCGCGGGTCATGTCGATCCCGGAGGGGTCATGGTCGCCCAGGTAGAGGATGTGGACTTCCTGCTCACGGTCAATCAGGTACTCAATCCGCTTGCCAATGCCATACATCAGCGAGTCGGAGGAGTAGCCTTTGTTGGCTGTGAGCGGGATGTCCAGGTCGCGGCAGATCGGGCCTAAAACGCCGGAGAGGGCGTCTTTTTCGACCATGACCTCAATCCGCACCGGTTGATCATCCCATTTGTCAATCCGAAAACTTTGATAGGCGGCCATCACAATATCGGCGGGATTGGCCCAATGCGGGTTTGCCACGCGCTCGCGGCCCCTGTCCGTGATCATGTCCCAATCCACCAGGCCCGCCTTGCGCCCGTTGCTGATCAAATCGCCCAGGCGTTTGTATGACTTCTGCGAATTCTCGATGTGGCCGCGGGCAACAAGTTGGTAATACAACTGGCGCAAGGACAGGTCAAACCCGAGGCCGTTGTATTCGTCCAGGATGCCATTGACCAGGTTCAACCGGTCAAGGCTGCTTTTGGAAAAGGCGTGTTCGATAAATTGCTCTTTCATGGCTTTATCCCTCGCTGCCGGGGATGGCACAGCGGGCAAAGCCGGCGTCCGTTGTGCTGGTCTTTGAGCTGCCGTTCCAGGCCGCGCCCACCGTTCCAGGTGCGGACTAGCTGGAAGTCGATCCCCTTTTCCACGAAAACTTGCGGCAAACGCGCCCCGCGCCCGGCCCGGTGTTGGGCCAGGCGGGTAGCGAGGTCGTCGGCAGAGCCAAGATAGTGCTGCGCATGGCGCAGCGGCGTTTGAAAATGCAAGAGGTAGACGGTCATGGCTTCCGCCCTTCGCCAAACAGGTCAAGCCGGTATATCAAATAACCCAAGATAACGACCACGATTAGCATTGCGCCCTCCACAAGGCTACAGCAGTTCTCCCTGCGCTTCATGGCGGGCAGGTTTGCGCCTGGGGGCAGCTTTCTGGTAATTCCGCACCCCATACACGACGCGCTCATCGCTGGCGGGCGCATCGTTATAGAAAAAATCCGGCCTCGGTGTACGCCGGGCAAAGCCCCTCGTGAATTTGGGCGGGGGGTTGAGCAGCCGGTGGGTTGCGTACACCTGGCTCAATTCGCCGCCCAACATCACAAAGAGTTTCTCCCCGTCTGCATAGCGTTCGGCCATCCTGATCAATTCGGCAATGTCTACGTCCGGGTCCACCTGCCACGTTCCGGCAATCAGGTATTCCCCGCACTCCCGGTTGACCATTTCGCCCGCCCCGCCGTTTTCCTGGTAACTGGCCCGGCCTGCCTCTTGCAGGTCGTTACCGATTTTTTGGGTAATCTCCCCGTCAAGCATCACCCTGGAGACCACCATTTCGGCAAAGGCGATCACCGTTTCCGCATTCACAAAGCGCAGCAAAACCACCCGGTCGCCAAAGGACATGCCCTTCGCATTTTGGGCCGGGATGCGCCGGGAAATACCCTGCTTTTGCGCCTCGGCCACGAATGACTCAGGGGAGGCGTAATGCCCGCCGATGAAGTGGTGCCACTCGGCGGGCTGGTACAGCAGGTTGGCTTGGTGGGCGGGGCGGGTGGTCATGGGGTTGGCCCTGCTTGGTCGCGGGTACGCAGATAGTTCAGGATTTCAGCGTCCAAAGCGGGAAAGGCGCGGGCAATCCCGCCAAGCACGGAAAGGTTTAAGGGCCTGATCCCGTTCTTAATCAGCACCCAGGTCGAGCGGTGGATGCCAAGCTGCGCGGCAAATTGCGCGTCAGAAAGCGCCAGGGTCTGCTGATGGGCTTTGAGAGCTTTCAATAGTTGCGGGGTAGAATTTTGATTCAAGGTGTTACAATCCGTATAAACCAATTTGTTTACTGCATGAGGTGTAGAACATGGCTCAATCACCCGAAGGATTAATTAGTTACAAGCACAACACGGACACGTCTGCTCTGGAAGATTTATTGCTCGTCATGGCAAAGAATGTTGAATCTGCCTTCTTGGAAGCGGGAGCAACTCCAGGGGAGGATTATTCGTTCCGTGATTTGTTTACGATGGGTTTACCTTTTGCCTTAGAGATTTGGAAGAAGAATGGAGACAAAATGACGTTCATGGACAGGGATTTCTAGTCATCCGTTTCCAGATATTTCAAATGGGCATCAATACGTTCCCGCGCACATAACTCCGCGGCCTGGGGATTTTCAGCCCTCAACTTGCTAAAAAACCTTCCATCCAGAAAGATCACCGCGGCATATGCCCGGCTGCGTTCCAACCTGGCGTTGGATATTCCTATCGTGCGGATTTGAATTTTGAAACCTCGATATTCCCCAAAGGGCGCGGGAGGCTGCTCCAGGGCATCAATATCTTGTTGAGCCTTATTTTGCGCTTCAGCCTCTGTTTGCCCAAACAAGGTGCGAACCAACTGGCCGGCCTTTGTAATGCGCGCCCTATATGCCATTCTCGCTTGCAGGTTGGGCGTACTCCGTTTGACGGGGGCAATGCTGATTTGATGGTTTTTATAGGTAATCATCGTTTCTTTCTCCTTTGGGTTGGTACAGCAGGTTGGCTTGGTGGGCGGGGCGGGCGGTCATGCGGCGGCGGCCATGAGTTGCGCGGTTGGGGCGTCTTCGTAGTCGTAGAAATCCCCACAGTAGGGGCAGGTCTTGGCCGGATTGGGCAGCACGAACTCGCCGCAGGCGTCACAGATGGCGCAAATATCCAAGTGCCATTCATTAACGCGGGTCTGAATGTTTCTGGCCCCGACACTGCGATGCTGCCAGTCCTCGGAAACCCAACTCAAAAAGGCGCGGGCATGGACGGTTTCGATCATCCCGTCTATATCCTCCTCAATGTGGGTCATAATCTCATCGAGGTCGCGGCTTTCTCGCAGGGCGTGGATCATCAGGATTTGGGTGGTGGCTTTCATGGTTGGCTCCTTTGGGATGGTATAAAAAAATCCACCGCTTCCACGGTGGATTTATGCTAAAATCCTTCGTGCAAACTTGTACGGAGTTTGCGGCAAACCCCCGGAAGCCCTCCTTCGGGGGGTTTGCGTTTTAATGGCCCTTTTCAATTGCAAAGGGGGAAATGGGGCAGGGTTGTAACGTGCTGTGTAGAGATGTGGGGAGTTTACTCGGAAATACACGTAACTGTCAAGCACCGTGCATCACGGGGCAAAAAAATGCTCTGCAAATCGCAGAGCATCTTAGGTATTTTGGTACTCTCGCCTATATCTCGATAAAGCAGGGTGTTTCAGCAAATAAGGCTTGCCTTCTTCATCTAGCAAAGGCGCGCCTGTCCGGACTCCAATCATTTTCCTAACTCGATAGACTGCTACGCAGAACGCCAATTCCTCCTCGTCAATTTCCATCCGGTATCCGGGACTGATGACCCGTATATATCTGTCAGCCCACTCTAGAATCGTATTGCGGGGAACCTTATATTTCTTGGCTGCCTCGGAGACAGTAATCACCTGTCCCCGCAAATGGGCAAAATCATCACGCGAGATTGCGCTAAGTTTTGCATTTATATCTTCTGTCTTGGTCGTATTATTTCCGTTTCTCAGCAGCACGACGATTTCTCCATCGGGGGTTTCGACTGCTGAGATTGTACCTGCATCAATGCGGGCGCGCAAATCCGCCACGGATACGCCAAGTTCCTGGGCAGCCTGGGGGAGGCTGATCGTTTGCGGGAGGTGCGGGTGCGAGGCCATTGATGATTGTCCATGCCCCAAAATGGGGCTGATACAGGGAGAGCCATGAGACTGTGCTAAACTTTCTAATTAGATGATTAATGACTTGAAAACTCCCAGGAAATCGCCTTTTGGATGTGGCAAGCTGCTTGGATCGGTGGTTTCGGTCTCAATCTTTTCGCTTTGCTTTCAGTGGTTCGTTCAGGACGCATACGGACTACCATCTTTCTCCTGGCAATGGTTGCTTTGTCTTTTCGGATGGTTTGTCGTGTTCGACATCATGCTTTCGGATTATTTACAGCGATTGATTGTGCGCCTAAGCTGGCCCAGGAAATCCATTCGCTTAAGAACCAGGCGGGGAGAATGATTAACAACACCATGCCCGCACTGTTCTCATCCTTGTCCATGCGGTCCAAATAGGGCAAAGCCAGCGCCATACCAGTCAGCAGCACGAAGACCGCGGGATTGTTTGTAAAAATTGCCAGGGGCAAGGCACAGATGAAAATGATTTTGCTGAAATTTTGCGCGGTGCCGAACCAGCGGCGCATTTGTTGCAACCGGCGCACCCCGACGCTAATCATTCTCGAAACGACCTCGCGTATCGTTTCGGTAAACAAAAGTTCGATGATTGGGCGTACAATTAGGTCAAGGATAAACTGCGTCATGGTACGTTTTCCTTTACTGGCCGGTGGTCTGACACCGGCCAGTTCTCTTTAATCAGCGCAGTTGACAAATCCGGGGCAACTTGCATCGCCAGATTTGGCTTGCGATGATCGGCGCGCAAATTCGTCCCGTACGCATTAGGTCGGGTCGGATCGCCCTGAGGAGGATAATCGTTGGTGGGGAGGTGCGGGTGCGAGGCCATTGATTTTTTAGGTCAATGCCTGCCGGTTTTTCTTATGTTGCGAGATTTTCGGGGCTTATCGGGTAAAAAAGGGGCGTTTTGGGGCCGAAAATAGCTCTAACTTGCACCATAAGGACACTTATGGGGCAAGCCTACTCCGGGTCGGCCTGCCTTTTTTACTCCGAGCTTTGGTCTGATACCAAACGGATTTCAAAATGGGCATCCAGGGCTTCCGCGACACGTTTGAGGAATTGCAGACTTGGGGTGGTTTCCCCCCTTTCCAAGCGCGCGATGGAAGGTTGTTTTGTACCAACCAGGTCGGCCAATTGAGTTTGGGTTAACCCCCGCTCAATGCGGAGGCAAGCGACCTGAAACCCCGGCTCTAATTCGTGTGCGGCTTGCAAAAATTCAGGATCGGCGAGTTGTGCGGCTTGCCAGTCTTTGAAGGTGTAAGTTGAAACAGGACTCATGCTTCCTCCAACAATGCTTGCATTCTGCGAATTGCGATTTCGATTTCTTTTTTCGGAGTCTTGTCCGTCTTTTTCTGAAATCCGTGAAGGATCACAAATTGGCGATTAATGTGCGCAAAATAAAATAGACGGATACCGCCAGGACGTAACTCCCACAATTTGCCGTCAATTTGACGAGCGTGGGGCATTCCTAACATGGTTCCATAACTTTCCAATAGGCGAAAAATGTTGTTAATTCTCGCCCGGTCTTTGGATGGCAGACGGTTTATGAATTCAAGAACCGGAATTTTGCCACGCTGATCTTCGTAGAATCGAATCTCCCAATCCATCTATAACCTCTATCGCAAAGAATTATAACAGAACTGTTATAAACCAGCCAAGTTTCAGTACAGCAGATTCTTGTTTACTCCTTCAAGTTGGCGGTTTCTTATCGTTTTGGTTCCCCGTCCACTGAGACAAGAGGTGCCTTCAGAATACAAATCGAAATTATGCTAATCCTGATTTGTACCCGGCCATGCTGGAAGCTGAAACGGTTCAGTGAATTCCGGCCAGGTCAGCCAGGCGTTTAGGTATCTACTTGCTCCATGCGCTCGACCAAATCGTTCATGTCCGGCTCGGTATAGACCATGACCGTCTTCAGGTTGGCATGGCCGAGCAGGGCGGCCAGCCCGCGCAGGTCGCCGGGGTTGGCCCTCAGGTAGCGCGTGGCAAAGGTGTGGCGCAGGGCATGGGGGCCAAAGGGGGCAAGACCGGCAGCCGCGGCATATTTCTCCAGCAGCCGCTTGATGGCGCTGCGATCCCGCAAGCTGCCGCGTTGGCCCAGCCACAGGGAGGCGGTGGATTCCTCCGGGGTTGGGTGCAGCCTCAACCAGGCAGCCAGGGCCTGGCGCACGTTGGCCGTCAGCGGGACTTCCCGATAGCCGCCATGTTTGCCCTCCCGCACCACCACCCACCCGGAACGCGGCTGCATCACCACATCCCCGATTTCCAAGTCCAGTAATTCCTGCACCCGCAAGCCGGTTCCGGCCAGGGTCTCGATAATGGCGTAATCGCGCAGATTGCCGCCCGCCTGGCCCGCCCGCAGCAAGCGCCGGAAAGCGGTCTCGGTCAACGCCTTTGGTTTGCGAATGGGCAGGCGCAGGGCCTTGATCCCCGCCGCGGGATTGACCTTTGCCAAACCCTGCGTCACCGCAAAAGCGAAGAACAGGGAGAGGGCGGCCAGCCGCTGATTGATTGTGCGCGGCGCGGCCTTCTCGCGGGTTTGCTGGTGGCTTTTCCAGTCCACCACGTCGCGCGGGATGATGCGGGCCGGGTCAAACTCTTCCTGGTAATGCGCCCGGTTCCAGGCCGAAAAATGCCGCAGGGCGCGCCCGTAGGCGGCGATGGTGTGGCGGCTCTTGCCGTCCTGATCCAGCCGGGCAAGCCAGGCTTCAATATGGGGTGAAAGCATGATCAGGTTCCTCACGCAAAATATAGCCCCTTTTCAAGCGGCGCAGTTTGATTTTCTCGACCAGCTTTTCCCCCTCGGCTTGGTCAGCCACAACCGTCAAGCGGATGTGTTGGGCGGGCGTGCCGAGCCGCCCCCAGGCTCGCACGACGACAAAGGCCTCAAAGAGACTGCTGGCAAGTTCCACCCGGTACCAGCGGTACATATTCCGGGCCGGGTCAATCCGCACCAAATGGGGCAACGGGCGGCCTCAGGAGGCGCGCGCTCCGGCAGGGGGGAGCAGGGCGCGGGTCATCGCCAGGCTACTTTGTGCGCCACGCCACATACAGCCCTTGCGCCCGTTCCACGGCCTCCGCGGGGGAGGCGGTAAAGGTCTCGCTGCGGCCATGATCAGGCAGGCCAAATAACCAACCGTCAGCGGCCTGCTTTTGCAGGACGGGCGCAAACCCCTCCGGGTCGGTTTCCTCGAAGGTCAACGGGCGGATGGACAGGGGTGTACCCGTCATGACCATTGCGCGCAGGCTGGCTTCGGTTGGGGTTTCAGCCGGTGCGGTCCCGGCGATCACGGCCCGCAAGCGCACCTGGTGGCAAAAGAGCGCGGCCAGGTTTTCGAGCGCGTGACGGACTTGGCGATTGGTCGGGACGGCGATTTTCTTGCCGTGCGCCAGGCTGAAAGCCCGGAATTGATTGAGGGCCTCGGTTGGGTTAACATGGTCAAGCAGGGGTGGGGGCAGGATTTCGCCATACTTGCCGCGGGAAAAAACTAACTCATCGGTGGTCATCTTTGCTCCTTGATGGTTGGCCCTGCCAGGGTGGATGCAGGGGGGGTGGGTTTTAGAGGGTTGCGCCGTCTTCCCAGGTGTCGTCATCATCCCAGGCGTTATCGGCCTCGTCCAAATCTTCTTCGTCCTCTTCGTCCTCTTCATCGTCGTCGGGTTGGTTCAGCCAGGCGTAGCGTGCTGCAAGTTCCCGGTCAAGTTCGGCCTCGGCCTCTTCGTCCACCTCGGCGGGCAGGAAAGCCCAATCATTGCGAAACATCTCCCAGGCCACCCAAAAGGCCTCGGCAGGTTTCATGTCTGTGGCGCTGGCAACGTACCCGGTCACGGCCTCCTCGGTCTGGCGGGCGGCATTCGCAATGCGCTCGTCCAGGGTACCAGCCGCGGCGTAGCGGGCGGTCATGTTGGGGCGGTACTTGGCCCAATGCGCCCGGATTTGGCCGGGCAGGTCAGTCAGGGGGTTATCAGGAATATGCGGGGCGTTCATGTGTCTTGACCTCCGAGCGATGCTTGAATGGAGAGTGAGATTTCACCGGTGATGACGGCGGTTTCCAGTTTTGTCCAGGTGGTGTACCCGAGGTAGCGGGCAACCCGGTCAAGTTGGGTGCGGCGTTGGCGTTGGCGGGCTTTGGCGGTGTAGTCATACTTTTTGGGCGGCTCCGGGCTGGTCATCGTGCGCATCTCCTGCTGCCAGTATACACCGTTATATAACGGTGTCAAGTATTTGTAAGGCAACCGTTTTTACCCGGAACCGCCCTTACCCTGGTTATTCGGCGGCAGCCTGCCCGCCGCCCTGCTTTTGCAAGGCGGCTAAGGTCGCGTCCAGTTCTTTGGAGCGTACCAGTAGCTCATCCAGGCGCGCCTGGTGTTCAAACGCGCCGCCGGCTGAGTGCTGGACGGCCTCATATTCGCTGCGCAGCGATGTGAGCTTGCCATCGCGCTCCGCCAAGTGGCGGGCGGGCATGTCCAGGGCGCGCTTGAGGCGGGCCACGTTGTTGAGCGGGTTATCGGGTGCAAAGGTGCGTTCACCCGCCGGGGTGGGGATCAGTTGGGCCTCTTCGTCTGTCACCTTCAGGTAAAACTTGGGCAGCCCGCCGACCACGGCGGGATGTTCCGCAAGCAGGGGGAAACCCTGGTATTCCCCGACCTCTTCGAGCGTGCCGCCCGCTTTGGGGCTGCGCAGGAGGTCGCTTTCCAGGTTAGCCAGGCGCTGCCCGGCCTCGTCGCGTTCCTCGAAGGCGCGGCCTTGTACGCGCATGGTAAAACCGCCATTGCGTTTGAACCGCTCGGCCACGCCCTCCCAGGCGGTCTTCGCCGTTTCTGCCTGGGCTTGGGCGGTGGGGCTGGTATCGGTCTTGGCCGCTTCACGCGCCAGGCGCGCTTGTTCCCGCAAGCTCTCCACCCGCTCCTTTTGGGCGGTCTCACGCGCTTGCTCGGCGGCTTGGGCCTGTTGCACCCGTTCCAGGGCAGCCTGGCTGCGCCGGTAGGCGGCCTCCGTCCGGGCGATTTCCTCCGGCAGGCTGGTCAGTTTGCCCCGGTATTCGTGCGTCCGCTGGCGGTGCGAGCCTTCGAGCGCCCGCAACTTGCGGAGTTCGGCATCCACGGCCACTTTCTCGATCACGGCGGGATTGCCGGTGGCGAGGGCCTTCATTTCGGCGTAGCTGAGGGCCTGCGAGTCAATGTCCTCGACGCTGCGCTCCCCGAGGTCGCGGTTCATCACCTGGGCGATAAAGCGCGCCTTGCGTTCCAAAAGCTGCCAGTTGTAGACATCGAAGGAGCCTTCGGTCAGGTAACGGTAGATTTCGATCTCGTCGTTCAGGTTGCCCTGCCGCAGGATACGTCCTTCGCGTTGCTCCACGTCGCGCGGCCGCCACGGGGCATCCAGGTGGTGCAAGGCCGCCATGCGTTTTTGCGCATTGGTGCCAGCCCCCATCGTTTCCGTGGAGCCAATCAGGACGCGCACTTGCCCGGCATTGACGCGCTGGAACAGTTCAAACTTGTCGTCATCCTCTTTGTAGTCCTGCATGAAGGCGATTTCCTCGGGTTTGACCCCGCGGGCCACGAGTTTGCGTTTGATGTCGTCATACAAGTTAAACGACCCATCTTTCGCGCCGGAGGGGGTTCCCAGGTCGCAAAAAACCATCTGCGCCATATTGTGCGTTTCATCATCGGCGGTGATTTTGATCCCGGTGGTTTTCGCGTAGATACCGTGGATTTTCTCTACTGCCTGATTGATCTTGCTCCCGGCATAGTCCGGGGCCAATGGGTCTACCAGGCGCATATCCAGCGCGGCCTTGCGCCCATCGGAGGTAATCTTGAGCATATTGTCCTCCCTGGGCGAAACCTCCTTGAGCTTTTCCGCCCGCTCCACCAGGGTTTGAATGTAATCCTGCAAATCGTCCGAGGCCTCCACCGAGACTCCCTTCGGGCGGCGGTTGCCTTCGGCATCCTCGGCCAGCTTGGGCCGTTTGAGTTTGAGGGCCTGCCAGTCCACTTGCACATCCGCAAAGCGCATAAACATCCGTTTGAGTTCCGGCACATTGTTGAACGTGGCAAAGCGGGACTTGGTGCGGTAGCCGCCCCCGGTCGGGTCCATCTCAATGCTCGTCACCACGTCCCCGAATTGGGTCGCCCAGGCGTCAAAGTGGCTCATGCCCTTGTCCTTCAAGTAGTCATAATCCAGGAAACGCTGCATGTTATACATTTCGCTGATCGAATTGGCGATAGGCGTCCCGGTCGCAAAGACCACGCTTTGATTATCGCCAAAGCGTTTCTTCATTGAGCGGATTTTCATAAACAAATCCTGGGCGCGCGTGCTGGCTTGCCCCTGCACCCCGGCCAGGCGGGTGCGCCGCGTGGCGAAGTCCAGGTTTTTGAACAGATCGGCCTCGTCCAGGAATAACTGGTCAACGCCCAAATCTTCCCAAGTCACCGTCCCGGTGCTGTCCTGGTGCGCCTGCGCTTCCAGGATTTTGTTTTTCAGCTTGGCTTCCTCGTTTGCCAGTTTCTTCTCAAGCTGTTTGAGCGTCATCTTGTTATCTTCATCCAGCCGGGCGGCTTCGAGGGCCTCGCGCAGATCGCCGATCTGCTCGTTGAGGAAGTCCACCTCGGCTTGTGGGTGCATGGGTAATTTGCCCAGGGCGGAATGGGTGACGATCACGGCATCCCAATCGCCGGTAGCAATCCGGCTGAGGGTTTCCGCCCGGCGTTTTTCGCCCAAGTCATCGGCGCTCAAGGCCAGCAGCTTGGCGGAGGGATACATACGATAAAAGTCGGCGGAGTATTGCTCCAGCATGTGATTGGGGATGGCGTGCAGGGGTTTCTTGCGCATCCCAATCCGGCGCAGTTCCATACTTCCCCCAATCATGGCAAAAGATTTTCCCGATCCGACCATGTGGGCCAGCAGGGTGGTCTGGCCCTGCGAGATGCGCCACACGGCGTCCTTCTGGTGGGCGCGCAGTTCGGGCATGGCCGCGCCCAGGCCCGGCATGGTCAAGTGGCTGCCGTTGAAATCGCGCGGCACCTCCGAATTGAAAAGTTCATTGTAGATGGGGACAAGCCGGGCGGCGCGTTCTTCGTCCTCAAATATCCAGTCCTCAAAGGCTTTTTTGATTTTGGCCTGCTGCTCACGGGCGGCAATCGTGGCATCCTGGTTGACCACCCGCTTCTCCTGATCCCCCTCCGTAAATTTGTCGTAGACCGTGGCATCCTGGCCGTTGAGCGCCAGGGTCAGCAGTTTCAAGCCTTCCATGCGCTTGGTTCCCCACGCTTGCATATTTTCAGTGCCGTCGCGTTTGAAAACTTCCCGGCCCCACCCGCTGGTCTTGGCCGGTTTGACACTCCACTCCGCTGCGCCTTTGAGATAGGCAACCTGAAACTTGGCCCCGCGGAACATTTCCGAGGCAAACTCTCCCACGTCCTCCGGGGGTATCCAACCGCTGCCGAGGGTGGCCTTGATTTCATGGGCTTCGAGGTCGCGCGGTACGGCGGCTTGCAAGGCGGTGACGTTCCCGGCAAAAGCCGGGTTGACGCTGGCCGCAGCCTCCGCCTCCCGCAGTTTTTGGCGCACATTCCCCGACAGGTATTCCTCCGCCGTCGCCCACTGCCCATCGGGGGTCATAAACACCACCCCATCCCGCCGCAATGCCTTTTGTAATTGTTCCGGGGTTTGGCCGGTCAGTTCGGCCATGCGTTCCCAATTGACTAAGCCGGTTTCGTTGAGGGCCACACGCAAGGCGTCCTCCGGGCTGTCGGCGTGTTCCACCTCCTTGCTGACGGCGATCACGCGCTTGGAGAAGATGGCCTCCTTTTTGGCGGTGCCAGTCTCGGCGTTGTAGTCCGTTTCCAGGGCCAGCAGGAAGGGCAGGGCGGGATCGCCGCTCAGGGCGCGCTGGTTGGCTTTGGACGTGATCGGCCCGAATTTGGCGGCAAAGGCATCATATTCGGCATTGAGTTGATCCTGGGCGGCGGTTAGGGCCTCCGCCCCGGCATCCTCGACGTTCAGGCGCAGTACCTGGCGGGCAGCCGCATTGACGGCCACCATGCCGCGGATACGGCGGAGTTCCATTGCCTCCTCACCCGAGGCGGTGGTTTTGCCGCTCTTTTCATGCGGGATCAGTGCGCCCGCTTCCACCCGATAGACGCCATCCTCCCGCACGACATACTGCCCGCTGACCATGCCCGCCTCTTGCGGCAGGCTGCGCCGGGTCTCGACCGGGTGGTTTTTCGGGCAGCGCGGGTTATTACACGCCTCATTTTTGTCCAGGAACGAACCACAGGCCGCGCAACGCCCATGCGGGGCGATTAAGGCCTCCCTGGGCAATTGGGCGATGGCGTCCTGCAACGCCTGGCCGATCTCGCGCCCGTCGCTTTCGACTGTCACCTCCTGGTTGCCATACATGGAGCCGGTACGCGCCAGCTTGCCCAAGACCATGCCCGGATTTTTGGCGAAGTGCTTATTAATGCGGATGGCGTCGCCGGCCTCGGTGGTAATTTCCTCCGTATCCACCCAGGACAGGTCTTGCGGCGTTTCGCCCGGCAGCCGCTTCCGCAGGAAGATGACATCCGTGGTGACTTCCGTCCCGGCATTTTCCTTGAAGGCCGTGTTTGGCAGGCGGATGGCCGCCACGAGGTCGGCGTGTTCGGCCAGGTATTGCCGGATCGTCGGGTCTTTGCCGTCCAGGGTGTAGCGTGACGTGATAAAGGCCACTGTCCCGCCCGGTTTGACCTTATCCAGGGACTTGGCAAAGAAAAAGTTATGGATGGACGAGGCCAGCCGTTTGCGCGTCCCCTGGAATTCCCGGTCTGATACGGCGTAGTTGCCAAAGGGGACATTGGAGATTGCCAGGTCAAAAAAGTCGTTCGGTAATTGGGCATCTTCAAAGCCGCTGTGCCGCATATCGGCATTTTGGTACAGGTGTTTGGCAAGCCCGGCGGTCATGGCATCCAGTTCAATCCCGACGCGGGCGGAGTTCTTGAATTCATCCGGCATCAAGCCAAAGAAATGCCCCACCCCGGAGGCGGGTTCCAGGATGGCGGCGTCCGGGCGATCAAAGCCCATATGCTGCAAGGCGGCCCAAATCCCTTTCACCACGGTTTTGCTGGTGTAATGGGCGTTCACGGTCGAGCGCGAGGCCGCCTGGAATTCCTCCTCCGATAAGAGTTCTTTGAGTTCCTTCCATTCTTCGTAAAAGGGCAGTTTCTCGCGATTACGGTTGTGACCGCTGTAATAGCCATTTTCATCGGCGTATTGATTTTTATAGTCAAACACCTGTGGCAGGCTGCCCCACCCGACAAACTTGACCAGGACGGCCTGCTCCTCCGGGGTCGCTAACCGGCCCTCGGCTTCGAGCAGTTTCAGCAGGCGGATGGCTTCGACGTTGCCGCGCGCCTTTGCCTTCGGCCCGCCTAACCCGATTTCGTCATATTCAGTAATGCGGTAATCGTGGCCGGTGGGCTTGGCGCTCAAGTCCAGGGCTTCGGCCTCGTCGATCACGTCCTCGCGCGGGGCGGCCTCTTCCACTGGTTCAGCGGGAGGGGCCTCATCCGGGCTGGTAAATTTCTCGCCCATGAGCGCGACCCCCTCGGCAATCGGGATTTCGACGGGGATGCTGTCAGTTTCAGCGGCCCCTGAGTTGGTCGGGCAGTTGGGGTTTTGGCAAACCTCATCTTTTCCGATAAACGCCCCGCACAAATCGCAGCGGGCCAGGGCGGTTTGCAAGGCGGCCAGTTCCTCCCCCTGGATATTGTCTGTGAATTGCACCTCCACCGAACGCGTCCCAAAGCCTTGCGGGCCTGCCAGTTTGTCGCGCAGTTCCTCGGGCGTGTCGCCAGACATACCGAGCGGCGACTTCTGATCGCCGTCCACCTGCCAGACGACATAGTAATCACGGTTGACAAAGGGATGAGGCCTCCGCTCAACTTCAATCGTCCAGTCGGGGGGGATGGCTCGGAAAGTTTCCTCGGGTAGTTCTGCCACTTCTTCAAACCCTGCCTCCACCAGCGCGACCCCCTCGGCAATCGGGATTTCGACCTGTTCGCCCTGGCCGGTGTTGGATGGGCAGTTGGGGTTATTACAAATCCCGTCATCACCCAGGAAAGCCCCACACGCACGGCAACGCCCCGGTTCGCCCCGCGCTTGGTTGAGATAATCCAGAATTCCGTAGTACCCCCAATCCAGTCTTTTGCCGTTATCCCAGGCCGCATCAATGGCCGCCATCGTGCGGGCAGGAATCACCCCGGCTCTTTGTGCATCGGCAATCAAGCCATCCACTAAAAATTCACCGGATGACTTCAGCAAGCCGCGTTCATCCAGGTAGGCCAAAAATGCCGGCACATGCGCCATTTCAGCCATTTCTGGATTTACAAAGCCCGCTGCGATGGCTGTCGCAATTGTGTCGTCAGAACCTCCTTCAGCAATCGGGGTTTCGACCTGCTCGTCCTGGCCGGTGTTGGATGGGCATTGCGGGTTATTGCAATTCAATTCAGCATCGAGGAAGCCGCCGCAGCGCGGGCAGCGGCCCTGCGACTCTGTGAGTGCCTGGTCGAGCAGCGCGGCCAATTGATCCATTGTCCCAAAGGGATCACTGGCGGGCGGTGTCTCAGCCTGCCCGATAGCCGCGGCCCCCTCCGCCATCAAATTGTTCCAAATCTGCACACTGGCCGCCTCGGTCTCATCCAGTCCGCCGCCCTCGGCCATTTCCTGCCGTGCGCTGGCCTCCTCCCAACCGTCATCCTCTTCCTGCCAGCGGGCGTCCATGCCTGCAACTGCGTCAAGTGCCTCAGGTGCGCCAAGTGCGTCAAGTGCGTCAGGTGCCTCAGGTGCGACGGCAGGCACGTCCGGGACAATTGCGGGCTGTGGCGTGGGTGGTGGGATGGACGCGCCGGGAAACAGCGTGCCTTCGATCCTGTCCGCATCCTTCCGCGCGCCGCGGGCATTTTGGCGGAGTTTGCTCGCCTTCGAGGGTGTGGCAGCATCGGCTTGTTGGTCGGCTTTCCGGGCCGCGTCGCGCAATTGGGCAATGAAGACCAGCGCGGCCTCCGGGTTGTGCGGATCAGCAACTATTTTGCCGTCCTGCTCGATCAGCCCATTTTGTTGGAGGATGGCAGAGACTTGGCGGTCTGCATCTGCGTCAAGTGCGGCGGGTGCGTCAAGTGCGCCAAGTGCGCCAAGTGCGTCAGGTGCGGCGGGTGCGTCAAGTGCGTCAGGTTCGCCAAGTGCGTCAAATGCATCAGGTTCGGCGGCAGGCACGTCCGGGGCTACTGTGGGCGGTGGGACGGGCGCGCCGGGTGTGGCTGGTGGTACCCAACTGACGACGTTGGATTTGACGGTTTTCCCCATCCCCTTGACGGGTACGCGCCCGCCAAGCATTTCGCTGTACTCGACCACCACCTGGCCGTCCTCGGTAGTGATGCTTTCAAGCTGGACGGTCTTTTCCTCCCCGTTTTTGCGGATCACAATATCCGCCCGCGGCAGCCGCTCCAGGGCCATGTAATCCGGGGCAAGGTTCGGGCGCGCCCGCTTGAAATTGGCCCCAAAGGGCGGCCAGCCAATCGGTTCCCGCTGTTTCTTGCCTGCCAGCCCGCATTTTGGATTGCGGCAGATCGGCATGTGCGGGGACATCCAGCGCCCACACTTGGCACAGCGCGGGATGTATTGCCAAATCGGGAATCGCTCGACGGCCTGCGGGACATCCTCCTCCGTCAACCCAACCAGGTTGAGGCCGGGTTTGGCCGTCTCAATCACCTCCGCCTCTTGCGCGGCGGTCAAGACCGGCACGCCCTCCACTGGCGGCGTTTCGGCGGGGCGCGCCGGTGCTGCCTGCGCTTCGGCCAGTTTTTTGTACTTTTCCGGGGGCATGGGTTCGGTTTTCTTGGGTTTTGGTTTGGCCTCGCCCGCACGCCGGGCAAAATAGCCCTTGCCTTTGAGACGGTCATACACGGCGGCATAGCCATAGCGGGCGGATTTCTTGGGCAGCCCCGTGGAGGAGTGGGTCGGGGGCTTGATGCCCCGGTTCTGCATATCAGTAAAGAGCAGGCGGGTTTTGAGTTCCACCATTTCCGCCAGGTCTTCATCCACCTGGTTACGGGCGGACTGATACAGGCCCTCCAACTGGCCTACTTCGTCCTCCCCTTCCTCCTGCAATTGCTCAAAATATTTTTGTCGGTGTCCTTCACATGACATGGTACGGCCTCCTTCAAGGCATGTCGGTAAGTTTGGTTCTCAATTCCTGAATACTGTGGGCGGCATACGCGCCCCACGGTTCAGGTAACTCTGCCAATGGTGTGAGTTGGAGCGCGGCCAGCACCTCCCCCAACTCCTGCGCCAGTTCCATCAGGCGCACAACCTGCTCCCCGGCCTCGCCGCCGCCAAATTCGTCCTGCGTCTCGGCCTCGCCGCTTGCCGCGCCCTCCTCGGCTGTATCCGGGTCTGGCAGCGGCTCCCCTTTGGCCTCGGCAATGGCCGTTTCCAGGTCGTAATCATGCGCCCGGACTGCGTGCGAAATGCGCCGCAATTTGCGCGCCATCTCCGGATTCTCCTCAATCTCTCCGATCATGCGCTCCTGGGCCTCCGGTGCCAGTTGTGCCAGGGAGCGCAAACTGGCCTCGGTCATGTCCACCTGGCGGGCGCGTTCCTGGACTTCCGGGGTGACGCCCAGGACTTGCATGAGCTTTTTGCGCCGTTCCCGGTTCATCTCCACCCCCAAGCCATCCAGCACGTCATCCCAAGCCACTGCCGGGTGCGAGGGGGTAAACCCGTTTTGGGTAAGCAGGGCCTCCAGTTTCGCCAGGGTTTCAGCCGGTGGCCGTTCGGCGTCCAGCAGCTTGCGCGCTTTGTCCGCCAGTCCCAATGCCTGCGCATTGGCGTTGTACCAGGCCAGTTTGAGCGCATTGGCCTCATCCAGGGGATGTAAGCCTTTGCGTTGCAGGTTTTCCACCACGCGTAAATTATGGGCTTCGAGCGGGTCAAGTTGCGCGCGCACAATGCAGGGGATCGCCTCCCATCCGGCCATTTTTGCCGCCCGGATGCGCCGCTCCCCGGCCAGCACCCGGAATTTGCCGTTTTGCAGATCCTCCACCACTGGCAATTGCGCCAGGGTGGGGTGGGCCTCCGTCCCGAGGCTGGCCGCCAAGCCAGCCAGATCGGGATCGTCGGCGGCATCCCGGCGCGGGTTGCGCTTGGTTAGCTGGATTTTGGCAAGGGGGATGGCTTCGATTTTCACAGGGTTACATAGTCCGGGTGCAGGAGCGGTTGGATGTGTTCCAGCCGCTCCGGGGAAATTTGCCGGAGGGCGGCCACGGCAGCCCGCAATCCACTGGTATAGGCGGCACCGGTGGACGGCCCGGCCAGGTAATCCCCGGCAAAGCCCAAGCGGGGCAGGGGCGGCAGGCTTTGAAAGTGGGCCAGCGTCCGCAAGTAGCCCGGCCTGAATTCCGGCAGCCCTGCCTGCCACTGGCCCGCCGCCGCGCAGGTTTCAGAAGTGAGCAGTCCGGCCAGGTGCGGGAAATGGCGGACGGCCTCCCGCAAGCCCGCGGCCAGGAAGTCGTCTTCGCTCAAACCGATGACTTGACTTTTGTAGGCGGATTTGAAACTGACGCGCAGGAAACGCCGCTCCGGGTTGGTCGAAAGCCGGTCATAACCGAGCGCGCTGAGACACTCATCCTCCAGGCGGGGGAAAAAGACCGACGGGATGTGCGGGTCGGCGCTGGTTTCGTAATATTGGACGGCGTGCGGCACATAGCGTACCTGGTTGAAAAATTCGGCGCGCACATTGTCCAGCCCGGCCAGGAGCGCGGCGACCTTTGACCCCGGCACGGCCATAATGACGTAATCGGCGCGAATCTCCAACGGCAGGCCGTACCGTTCCAAATACACCCGCACGCCCGCCGCTTCAACTTCCACCCGCCGCACAGGTGCGCTGTTGAGGACGTTCAGCCGGGCGGCCAATTTTTGCGTGACATACCCGACCCCTTGCGGAAAGGTAAAGAGTTTGGTGTCGCGATAGCTGGTCATCACATAGGCAAACATCGCCCGGCTGAAATTTTCAGGGGTGTACCCGGTATACAGGTCAAAGGTGGGTTCGAGCGCATATTCCAGCAATTCCCACCCGCCCGGCAGCAGCCAATCGGCGAGGGAGCGGTCATCCAGCCAGGCCGCCTGCCAGGGTTCAAAGTTATGGCCCGCCTGGGTGCGGCGCAACTGGCGCAGCATGGCCGGTAGCAGGCGCAGCAGGTGCAGCTTGCCCCACCAGGACATCCCGCCAAAGCGCAAAAAACTGGCCGGGTTGGTGAATTCCAGCGGCCAGCCCTGCCCATCCCGCCAGATGTTGAAGCCCACGGTTTCATCCGGCAAGTAGGTCAGTTCCTGCGCAATCCCCAGGCGTGCCAACACGGGGGCGAAGATTCCCAGGTCGGTATCGGCAATAAACTCCGCTCCCAGGTCAATCCACTCCCCCGCCCATTGCTGAGAGCGCATCCGCCCGCCGACTTGGGCTTCGGCCTCGAGTACGGTCACTTTCAGACCGGCCTCCTGGAGCGCAAAGGCCGCCCCCAGCCCGGCGATCCCGCCGCCGACTATCACCACGCTACTCACCTTACCATTCATTTCGCCTCCGCCTGAACGCTCATGCTGGAGAATAGCCAGCCGAGCGCGATAAAAGCCCCGGTCAAGGCCGGAGCATCAAACGACAGCCGCGACCCATCCGGGTCAGGGTAGAAAAACGTCAAGCCTAAAAAATACTCGCCCGCCGCCAGGCCCCAGGCCAGGACAAGGTTGGCCGCCAGCAGCCCCCAGGCGGCGCGCCGGTTGAGGCGGAAGGCCAGCAGCAGGGGAATGAGCAGCCAGGTGGATGTTACTGAAATCGGGGCATAAGGCAGGTTAAATCCCCAAATCGCGACGTGCGCCAGCGCAATCATGCCCCACTGTGCCATCCGGCTCCGCCCGCGTTTCTCCAACCAAGCCAGGCCGACCAGGATGGCATCCACCCCCAGGAAAATCAAGACCGTTTGGCCTTGCAGCCAGCCCAATACCTGCCAGTAAGCCATGATCAGCACCTGGAGAAAGACCACTCCCACGGCTATTTTGCGGATCATGGCTACGCCTCCTCTTCCAGCGGCAGCCGCACCACGACGCGCGTCCCCGCTCCCGGCGCGGTTTCAATGGCAAAACGGGCCTGGAGGATATGCGCCCGCTCACGCATCCAGGCGACCCCGGCCCGGTCAGCCTTGAACGGTTGGGAAAAGCCGCGGCCATTGTCCTGGATGCTGAGTTCCAATGCCCCGACTTGGCGGGCCAACCGCACGGTAATCATGCCCGCCCCGCTATGCCGGGCGGCATTGGAAAGGGCCTCCTCCGCAATCTTGAAGAGGCCCAGGGTTTGCTCCACGCTCAAGACAGGCAACTCCGCCGCGGCTATCGCCGTCTCGAAGGAAATCGGCGCGCCGTCCGCCCGTAGGGTTTCGGTCAGGCTCTCCAGGCCAAACGCCAGGCCGCGCTCCAGGATGACCGGTTGTTGGGCCTGGATCAAATCCCGAATCTCATCCACCGCCGCCTGCAACAGGCGGGCAATCGCGTCCACCGCCAGTCCCCCTTCCTTTCCCGGCAGGGCCTGGCGCAGGGCCTGGAGATTGGCCTTGATCACGAACATCAGTTGCAGCAGGGTATCGTGCAGGCTGTTGGCCGTCCCGCGCCGGTGCAGGTCGTTTTTTACCAACATGGCCCGCGCCAGGTTGCGCATGGCGCTGTGGCTGTCCAGCAGGACGATTTTGGCCGCCGCGACCTGGATCAATTCCACATCAAAGGCGGAATAAGTTGCATCGCGCTGGCCCAACGCCAGGAGTGCGAATATATCCGCCTCGGCCACATGCAGCGGCACCAGCAATTCCGCCCAGGTAAAGGGCAGCCAGGGCGGGCGTTCCGCCTCCGCCACCTGTTGCCACACCTCGGCCCAGGAACGGCCCGTCCCCCCTTTGGCAAGCAGCGTATACAGCCCATTGGTGAGCGGGATGCTAACCTCGCCTGCCAACCCGGCCAGGGTTTCCCCGTCCGCCGTTTCCAAAAACAAGGCTTGCCCGTCCGAGGCAAAGAAGGCATAACGCCGCACGCCCATCAGCCCGGCCAGCCCTGCCAATTGCTCGCTGACGCTGAGGCCGGTGAAGGAGGGCAGGCTGCGCGCGCCCAGTATGAAGTTTGGGGTCCAATTCGTCATGTCGGCCTCTAGGCGGGCGGCGGGATGATGTTCCAGGCAATCGCTTTGCCCACCGCCTGCAAACGATGCTCGTCATTCGTGATAAATGCGCCGCGCACCTGCAAGCGGGCATACACCACCGTTACCAGGAATTTCACCTGTTCCACCGAAGTGTTGAGCGCGTCGGCCACTTCCTCGTTGGTGCGGCAGCCTTGCGCCATCATGCGCAGCACGGCCAGTTGCTCCGGCGAGAAAATCAAGTGCCGATCCACCCGTCCATCCGCGATAATCTCGTCCACCCGCTTGGAGAAGACCTTCGCGCCGGCGTGCGCGCTCTCCACAATCTCGACCAGGTTGAGCGTTTCCACGTCATCCTTAATCAAGTAGCCATGCGCCCCGGCCTGCAACACTTCCCGGATCAGGCTGGGCGTGTCGTAGCTGGTCAGGACGACCACCTTTAGCCCGGCATGGCGGCGGGTCATTTCCTGGATATTGCTAACCGGGTCAAAAACCCCGGTTTTCATCCCCAAATCCAAAAGCAGCACCTCCATGTCCGGGTGTTTATCCAGCATGGCGCGCCATTCGCTGCCATGCCGTTGCACGTCCACGACCGCGATGCCCTCTTGCGCTTCCAGCATGTGCTGGATTGCCATCAGCATGAGCGGAAAATCCTCGATAATGCCTACGCGTATCATTTATGCCTCCTGGGGCTGAACATGGCCGTTCACCGATTGCAGGCGAACGGTAAAGGTGGTGCCTTTGCCTGGCACGCTCTCCAATGTGATCTCGCCCGCATGGGCGTCTACGATTTCCTTCACGATTGCCAGGCCCAACCCGGTACCGGGCAGGCTTTCAGTCAGCCGCCCCCGAAAGAACCGGGTAAAGATATAGGGTTGATCTTCAACGGCAATCCCCAGGCCGCTATCGGCCACGACTAAAAACGCGTCCCCGTCGCGGCTGAACGTGCGGACTGTGACCGTACCGCGCGGCGTGTACTGAACGGCATTGGCGACCAGGTTGACGATCACTTGCTTGATTTGATGTTCATGGCCCATGACCACCACGTCCCCCGGCTCGTGCAGCAACCGCACGCCTTTCCCGTCTGCCAGGACGCGGTTTTCCGCCAGCGTCGCCGCGGTCAATTTGTCGAGGTAGACCGGGCTAAACTTTGCGCTTTGCGTCGTCTGGTGAATTTCCATTTCGATGCGGGAGATACTCAAGATGTCCTGGATCATGAGCGTCAGCCGGTTGGTCTCATCCCGCATCAGTTTCAGCGTCGTCTCGTTGACTTGGCCGGGGTCGTCAATGTTTTGCAAAAACAGCCGCACCGAGGTCAGTGGGCTTTTGAGTTCGTGCGTTACGTCCGCCACAAATTTGGTCTTCAGTTCGTCCAGGTGGGTCAAGTCCTCCACCACCGCCCGCAGCCGGGCATTGGCGGCATGGAGTTCTGTGGTGCGCTCGTCCACCAGGTCATCCAATCTTTCACTGAGCGTGCGTTGGGCGTTAAGCGCGTTTTGCGCCGTGCGCGCCATTACATAGACCATCGCGCCGACTACGAACATGGCGGGCAGGGCGACCAGGTTGACATATCCCACGGAGAGCAGGCCCACGAGCGCAATGGCCGCCACGGTCAACCCGGCAGCCACAAAACTCGCCCAGGGCGCAATCGCGGCCCCGGCGATCAGGATCGGCAGGACAAAATAAAACAGCGTGCGTCCATCCGTGACCTCATAGGGCGTGTCTGACAGGGAAATTCCCACGGTCATATAGATCACGACCAGCCAGGCGATCAGCCCAGGCCGCCGCGGGGCCAGGTAAAGCAGGCTGTGAAAAACCACGATGCTGATCGGGAAGGTCAGCAGCATATCCTGCCAGAATTCTGCGGGCGTTAGCCAGCCCGCCCAAAATGCCGGGATATACAAAGCCGCCACGACATAGGCCAGCGCCAACTGCGCCCGGAGTACCAAGCGCAGGATACGCAGCCGCCTTGCCTCATCACTTTCGACTACCAGGTTTTTTGAGATAGTTTGCGTTGTGTCCATAGCTCCTCATTCGCCAGTAGGCGAAAACAAAAAAGGCCGTTCCCGCACCCTCCCAGGAGGGTGCAAGAACGGCCTTGTAAAATATCGGACTTACTAATCCGACCGTTTAACTCAATTGTCTGCCCGTCAATCTAATCAGGTGAATCTATCCGGGCAAAATCACTACGCTTTTAATTCTACCGCCTCCCCGTACAAATCCGCAACCTATACGCCACAACTTCCAAACGCCTCCGCACAGGCTTTGGAGGGGCGTTTTGGGGGTGTCCAGCCTCAGACATGGCCCCGTCTGGCGTCCAGACACCCCCCGCATTCAGGTCAGACACCCCCCGGCCACCTGTCAGACATCCCCCCGACACCCTTCAGACACCCCCTGCCCCAGGTCAGACACCCCTCAAACACCCCCGGCCTGGGACGTGCGCTTGTCCAGCCGTTGCCACAAGGCCGCCACTACCTCCGCATAGGTACGCTGCCCGCGGGCCAGTTCGTCCAGTTCGGCCTCCAACCGGGCGGAATAGCCGAGGTCGAAGACTTCAGGATAGGCGCTTACCAAAAAGGCCGCTACCGCCCGCCCGCGTGCGGTTGGCTCCAATTCGCCCGCGGTCAGGGAGGCGTACTCGCGCTTGACCAGTTCTTGCAGGACATCGGCATAGGTGGAGGGCCGTCCCACCCCCGCCGCCTTCATCAGCCGGATCAAATCCGCCTCGCCCACCGGGGCCAGCCTCGCAGGCGGTTGGCGCAGCACCTTGACCGTTTCCGGCGTGACGCGCTGCCCGCGGCGCAAGCCTGCCAGCCGCGGCGTTTCCTGGGGGGGCAAGGGCAAAGCCCCCGCCGGGGCATACACCCGGCGAAAACCAGGGTCAAGCAATTGCCTTTCAACCGCCGTGAGCTTCATGCCGTCTCCAATTCCGCCGTCACCACGCGCACGCGCAGGGGCGGCATCAGGCTTGCCAAAAATCGCGCCCATATCAGTCCATACAAATCGCTTTCGGCGGCCCCCGGCACCGCTTCGGCCTTGTCCGCTTTCCGGCCAGGTTCGGTGGGGCGGATGGCTTCATGCGCCCCCTCCATCGGCTCCAGCGGGTCCTCAAAATTTTCCGCCCCTGGGGTCTCTGGGGTCAGGTTGTCCTGCCGCGGGTGCGGCCCAAGTGCGACGCGGCCAAATTGCACCACGATCACGCGCCGCCCGGCTTCCACGGCCTCCGCTTCAATCCGGGTTGCATCCGTGCGCGGGTAGGTGATCCAGCCTTGTTCATACAGCGATTGCGCCCTCTCCATCACCTGTGCGGCCAGCCAGCCCAAATGCTCCACCCCGTCCGCGATTAGCGTGTCCGTGGTGTATGGGGCGGGCGCGGCCTCTTCCTCGATGGTACTTGATACAGCCCGCACCTTCAGCCTTCCGCCGCGCAAATCCACCGCGGCTTGCTCCGCCTGTTCCTGGCCCTCAAATTCCGCCGCGGCCCTGTTCACCAACCGATCTCCACCGTCCAGGTTTCCGGCGTTCGGGCTGCCGCGCGCCGGTCAACCTCTTCGATCAGCAAACGCAAGGCCGCCGTCTGTACCCGGCCCGCGCTCAAATTTCGGCCCGCCACGGCTTGCCACAAACGCGGCGACGCCCAAAAGCCAATCAGCCGGTCAACCACGCGCCGGGCGATGGCCGCTTGCACGAGCGGGATGTTCAAGCTGCGCGGTTTTTGCAGCCCAGCCTCGATAGCTTGGGGAGTAATGGCTGCAAATGTGCAGCGGTGGAAAGTTTTCCCCTGCAAGTCGTCCTTGAATACCTGCCAGATGTGCCAGGCAATCGCCTCGCCCTCCCGGTCAGGATCGCAGGCCAGGATCACCCGGTCAGCCTGGCGAATGGCTTGCCGCAGCTTGCCGACCACGCTGGCGCTTTTGATCGTATAGAGCGGCTTGAAACCGTGGGCAATGTCCACTTGCAAGCTGTCCCCGGCCAAATCCCGGATATGTCCAAAACAAGCCGAAACCCACACCTGCCCGTGTTCGTTCCGGGCCTGGAAGTATTGGCGGGCGATGCGCCCGACCGTGCGCGCCTTGCCGGGCGATTCAACAATAATCAAGGTTTGGGTCATCCGTCACGCACCTGCTTGGGGAATTATTTCCCCTGCCGGGGCCGCCTTGCTGCCGGTCAAAATGTTGACCTTCTGCATGTCGTTGACGCGCATCCATTCCAATGGCTGCGCCCCGGACAAGACCCCATCAAGTCTTTTTCCAAAATGACTGACGCGTGGCGACTCGAATTCCGTCAATTTTTGGGCGTAGCCCTTTACCACATGCTCGTCTCGAAACACAAATAACAAACCGGGAAACTGATCGATCTCCCATTGTTCGGCCCACAAATTTGACGCCTGGGCAATTTCGTATTTATCCACCTTCGCCCAAGCGCGCGCCGGTTTATCTTTGTTGTGATATTCAATGCAGAATTGAGTTTCAGTTCCATCCCTGTTCTGGATTACGATGCGTGCGTCCGGTTCCAGGAGTTGCGTCAGACCATCTTCCGAAAACAAACTGCCTTCGTATTTTCCTGCCCGCAACACCCGTAGGCCCTGGGCGCGACATGCGTCAGAAATAACCTGGACGATTTCGTTCACCACAATATCGTGCATCACGCGGCTGAGGGGATAGGCCATGTAACCTGTGCCGGGCGTAGTTTCATAACGCATCTTCACGATTTCAATCCCCACCGGCCCTAACGTATACAACGTAGCTTGCCCGAATTCAATCCCAATCCCATAGGCATCAAACTCGCTCTTAACTACATCCGTTCCGAAAGGCAAACGGTTTAATAAACGCATATCTGCTGAGGCATATCTTTGTAAAGTTCTTAGAGGTATTCCTAATTGTGAAACACTCATTACACCTGAAGTAAATAGTCGATCTAAAACATAGAAGGCAGTTTCAGATAATTTCATGGCAAGTAATTGATCCGCTTTCATGCGTGCTGCTTGGGTACTCATTTCAAGAATACTCGCTCGTCGGCCTGCTGGCTTTTTATTTTTGGTTGAAAGAACCATTGTGTCATACATAAGAAACTCCTGGAAAGTAAGTAATCTTGCGGCGAGAAGGGATGATTATGATGGAGCCATACCCCCTGAAGGGGGGTAGCCCGATTATTTTTGTTGCCTGTTCTTCTGCGCAAGAAATACGCCAACGTTGCGCCAGTCGTGCGAGGCTTTTGCGCCAAAATTGAATTTGGGCGATTTTGCACTGCTCAAATGCGTAGTCAATCAGTGCCTCTTGCGTGCCTTTTCCGCCATCCATACGCCTAACCCCAGGGGTCAATTGCGGCGGTTTCACTGAGGAGGTTGGCCTCAGAGGCGACCTCTTCCAGCTTGGGCCTGCCCGGACTGCCTTTACCCGCCTGGAGCGTCCGCCAGTAGAAGGCTTCGCGCAACCACCAGGGCAATCCATACAAACACCGGCTGATCATCATGGCCCGTTTGCGCCGGTCGGGGACCAGGTTGGGTTGATTGAACAGCCGGGCCGCTTGATATTTGTTCCACGCGCCCGCGTCTTGTACCGCCTCCCGCCAGTCATCTTTGCCCAGGCCTCGGAGAAAGTTCACGACCTCCTGCGCCCGTTCCGGGTAAAGCGGGTCAGCAGCCGGGGCCGCCAAATCGCGCACGCGCTTCCAGGTGGTCGAAGTCTGCGGGCTGACCACCTCAAGGGCCTCGGACGCCTCAAACCGTCCGGCCAGTTTGATGGGTGCCAGCATCTCCAGCAAGCAGGCTGGTTGTGGGGCTTTGTTGACCATCGCTTTGAGGTAGCCGTGAAAACGGGGCAAGTTGCGAATGTCAGCATCATTGACTTGATCACTTCCCAGGATGTCCGCGGCGGTCTTGGCTTCGCCCGGTTCGCTGACCAGGAGGATGACCTTGTGGTTCGTGTTGATCTGTACCAGCTTCTTCACGCGCGGATCAAGTTGATCGGCGGATTGGGTCGCCAGGATCATGGCGGCCCCAAACTTGCGGGCCTCGGCCAGCAAGGTATTGGTAATCTCCGCTACCTCGCTCCCACCCTCATCGCCCCCGGCCATCGCTGCAAACTCGTCAATGATGATCACGGCTTGCTCGCGGAGATTGCGATCCGTGCGGGACAGGAAAGCGGTCTTGACCATTTGCATAAAGAGCATTTTCACCAAAGCCGCCGCCTTCTCGCCCAGCTCGGCGGAATTCGCGGGGACCAGTACCAGTCGGCCACCGGTCAGCAACTCCCCCAGGTTGATACGCGGGCCAAGCGGAGGCAGGGCCAGGGTGCGCCGCAATCGCCGGTCAGTGGTGAAGACCTCAATCCGGCGTTGGGCGGCCAGCACGCTATCGCGCAGGCTGGCCCCGCCCTTTTGTCCATCCAGGGCCGGGAATAGTTCATCCCGGCAATAGTCGCGGGATTTGGCCGCTTCTTCGGAAACCCCGGCCAGGATGCGCTCACGAAAGGCCGTCTCGCCGTTGCTGAGGAAACGATCCAGGGCGATGATACTGGCCTGCCAGCCCTGGGCATCCAGGATGCAGCGCACAGCATGGCGCAATACTTCACGCATCCGGGTGGATTGATCCCAGGAGGCCGGTTCTGCCATGCGGATCACGGACAAGACCGCGTTCATCCCAACATCCACGCCCCCGGCCAGGCCCACCGTCATCAGCGGGATCGCCGGGGGTTGGCTGCTATCCAGGGAGAGATAGACCAGGCGCGCCTGGTCGTTATCCGGCAGGGCGGCTAAGACATCCTGGCACAAATCGCCGTGCGGTTCCAGGATGGCCGTCGAGGCCCCCAGGCCAAAGGTTTGCACGGCCAGGTTGCCGAGCAGCGTGGATTTACCGCTGCCGGTCGTGCCGACGATAAAGGTATGCGTGGTCAAATCCGCCAGGGGGACGCCGATTTGCCATTTCCGCCCGTTGTCGTCCTGCTGGCTGCCATAAATCACCATTTTGTCAGCTGGCATGGGAGGCTCCTTCCGCAGCGGCAAGCACGGCCTCGCCCACACTGGCCTGGCCCTTGTCCGGGAATTTGCGCCAGATCGGGAGCAGGGAAAGCAGGGAAATCACGCCGGACAGCAGGAACGGGGCGCGCGCCCCCATGCGCTCGAAGATGGCCCCGCCGACCAGGGGCGCGGGCAGGGAGAAGACGCCCTCGCTGGCCGAGAGCAGTCCGAAGGCCGTCCCGCGGATGTCGGCGGGGACAACCCGGCTGATCAGGGCATCAAACGCCGGGGATATCAGGCCCGTCCCGAGGCTGGTGAGACCCCAGGCAAAGGCCAGGCCGGACAGGGAAGAGGACTGGACAAACATGATAAATGCCAGCCCTTCCAACAAGAAACCGAGCATGACCGGCAGGCGTTCACCGACGCGATCTACCAGCCGCCCGGAGATATTCGTGCCAACGAGCATGAGCAGGGCCGCCAGCGATCCCACCCACCCGATTTGAGTGGCTGTAATCCCCAAGCCGTCCAAAAAGATCGGCTGGAAAATCTCCGCAATGTGCAGGGAAATATCGCTAAAGCCATCCACCAGCACGACCCAGGTAAAGACCCCGCCGCCCACGGCCAGCAGCCACATGGCGCGCATATCCACGCCGAGGGCCTGCCAGGAAACATCCTTGCGTTCTTCGACCAAGCCACGCGCCAGGACGACGCGGATCAGCGTACCCGCCCCGTAAACCAGGGTCAGGGCCAGGAACAGGCTGGCGAAACCATAGTGGTCAATGAACCAACCGCCCAGGGGCGGCGCGGCGATCCCCGTCGCCAGGTGCAGGGTTTGCATCGTGCCAAACACGCGCCCGCGGTTGGCGTCCGTGGTCTGGTCAGCGATAAAGGCGCGCTGCGCCGGATTGTTGAGGGAGCGGGCGGCCAGCACCAGGGCCGCGCCGACCACGGCCAGCCAAATGGAGGGGGACAGCCACAGGATGATAAAGGCCACGACCCCTCCAACGCTGCCAATGGCGAGGCTGCGCAGCCGTCCGAGTTTGTCAGCCAGCCAACCGCCCAGGACGGCCAGGGCCAGGATGGCGACATCCAGGATGGAGTAGAACGCGCCGATCTGCGTCGGGGAAGCCCCGGCATAGCCCAGGTAAAGCGGCAGGAACGGGCTGTAAACGCGGGTTGCCAGGTTTGCCAGGACGAAAGCGAATAAGAACCAGCGGATAGACGGGTTCAGGATTTTTTGGGTACCTGGCATCGGGGGATGGGTGGTCATGGGTGATCCTTTCGGTGGATGGAAGTTGATTTGGAGAATGATTTGCCGGGGAGGGCTTTGCCCTCCCCGGCGGGCGGGCAGTTGGGTTAATCCCATTTTTCATGCCGACCATGAACCTTCACAGTCACTTTGCTTTTCACGAGTATTCACCTCCTTTGGGGGGAAAGTAGGGCGGTCTCAAACAGTCACCGCCCCCGAGGTAGGTCGCAGCCGGGTGGACTGCGGCCCACCCTGGGGGGAGTCACTGGTCATCTTTTGGATCATCCTTTTTTGCCCGGAACCCACCACCCGAAAACAGCAGCCAGGCCAAAACCAGGGCGGCGATCAGGGCGAAGATCAGTTCATCCGAACCCAAACCATCCACATGCGCCAGCGGGCGTGCCAGGAGCATCAGTCCAGCCATTGCACCTCCGTTGTCCCCGCATGGCCGTGGATGTCAATGACCGATTGGAGATCAGCGTAAAAGCCAATCGAAAAGGGCGGACGTGTCCAACTGACCACCACCTTGCCACTGGAAAACTGGATGCCCTCTGCCACGATGCCCGTCCCGGATACCCCGGAAACGTCCTCAGCGCGATGCAGGTAAAACCGGGCATACGAAATGGCAAGCCGGGCAGGGTTGGGTTGTGTCCCATTGGGCGCGGGGTGGAAATTCGTCATGGTGCCTCCGTGAATTCTGCGATGAGGTGCTGAGGGCCAAGCCGCATCTCCTGGGCGGCGGGCAGGCTGCGGGCGCTGGCCGCCTTGAGACGCGGGGCGATGCGTTGCATATCATTCCCGACCAAGTGGCCCAGGGTTGCCAATTCGTCCCCGGCCCAGGCTGCGGCCCGGCCCATGTGCCGCAAGCGCACCGGGTCAATCCCCTCCCCTTCCGCCACACGTTGTACCGGGTTGCCTGGCCCAAAGGCTGCGCACACGGCCCGCGCCAAGCCGCGGGCGATACCTTGCGCCCGTTCCGGGGTGTCGGCCAGGCCCACCGTGCGCACGGTAGCCTGGAGAAATATCTGTTGCGCCCGGTCTTCAAACGTGCGCGCTGCTTTGGAGCGGATGGCTTTGACGCCGGCATTTTCAACCTGCTCGGCGCGAGCGGAAAAAGCCGCTTCCCCCAGGCGTTTGCGGGTGCCAAAATCGCGCCGTACCACCAATTGCAACATGCCGCGCGCGGCCCCGGTCACGGCGGCCAACTCAATCAATACGCCCCGCAAGGGGTCATCCGTGAGCGATGCAATCGGTTGATCCCAGGTCGCCGGGGCGCACTCGCACCAAAAAGCCGACCAGCCCTCCGGGAGTTCGGCGGGATTGGCCGCCAGGTTTCTTTGCTGTACACCCGGCCATTCGGCCTTGATTTGGGTCATGGCCGCCTGGACGCCCTCGGGGCTGCCGTGCAAGGCAAAGGCGCTCTCGTGTTCACCGCCAAAGATTTCAAAACTGATGTGTTGATCGTGCGGCAGCGCATCCGCCAGGCGGCCCCATAAACCGACTTTCGCCGGGTCTACCGTTTTCCAGTCTGAACGTGGCAAGAGCAGGAGGGTGGGGCCAGCGGCCACGGCTTGATTGAGGCCCTCCTGGTAAGCGCGTCCCTGCGCCTTGCGCCGGGCCAGCAGTCCCCAAACGAGCAGACCGGCCAGCGCGAGCAAACCCAACACGCTCGGCACGAGCCAGGGACGTGCTTGCACAAAGCCCACGACCATCCGCCAGCGCACGCCGCGTTGTTGGAGGACATTCAAGCCCATGACCAAAACCGCGGCGGCGAGGAGCAGCTTCATTTTGCGGTCAAACACGGCACAGCCTCCAGCCACGCGGCTGCCCGGCCCGCCGCCAGTGCGTCAAGTGCGTCAGGTGGGTCGGGAGGTGCGTCAGGTGCGTCAAGTGCGTCAGGTGGGTCGGGAGGTGCGTCAGGTGCGTCAAGTGGGCCAAGTGCGTCTTGTGGGGCGGGAGGTGCGTCAAGTGCGTCAGGTGGGCCGGGAGGTGCGCCAAGTGCGCCTGGTGCGTCAGGTGGGCCGGGAGGTGCGTCAAGTGCGTCAAGTTAGAGCCAGGCATCCAGATCGGCCTCGGGTGCGGCCACGGCCACAGGTGCCGCCTCCGCTGCCAGTTCATCCAGCCCGTCCCCCGTTTCCGGCTCCGCCGCGTCCGGGTCAAGCAGCCAGGCGGGTAATTCGGCCCCCACTGCTGCCGCCTCCTGCCAGGGGGTCTCCACGGCCACAACCGGCAGGGAGACTTCAGCCGCAGCCAGCCCCGGCGCAAGCGGCTGGGCTGGCAGGGCTTCCACCGGCGCGGCAGGTTCCGCCGCGCCCGCTTTGCCCGCCTTTTGCTGGGCTTTGGCGAGCATTTTCTGGTGCGCGCCGGAATAGCTAATAATGGACTGGCGCAGCCAGTTTAGCCATTCCGCATACAAAACCAGCATATCTTCATCCGACATGCCCATTGCGTTTGTCATACCGAAACCTCCGTGGCTTCTGCGGCCTCGTCACTCAAACTACGCATGACTTGGGCGGCTAACTGCCGGTCATGCAATTGCGAGGACAAGGCGATTTTTTCCAGCCCAAACGGGCGGACGTTCACCATCAGTAAATCATCGGGCAATTGCGCCACACACACCCCGCGCGGCAGGCGGAACAGGCTCTCAAACATCATGTCCGGCATCCCCGAAAACCGCTCCTTCAAAAGCTGCCGGTCGGTATCCTTTTGGTAAAAGATAAAGCTGTAGGCGGAGTTGAATAAGATCGCCTCCCCCGGATGCACCCCGGAGGCGTTCACCGGCCCCAGGAGCGTATGCAGGTTTTGATCGGCCACGATCATCCCCACCCGCCGCGCCCGCGCGGTTTTGAATTCCGCGCTAATGTGATTTGCCAGCACCTCATCCCGCATCAAGACCCCCATCTCGTCCACAAAAAACAGTATGGGCGTAATGTCGCCGGTACGCCGCAAGCGGCGGATGGCTTGATTGACGTTGCCCACCAATATCGAAAGCAGGGCGGCCCGCATCTCGCCGCCCGTTTCCTGGGCGGGCAGCCGCGAAACGTCATAAATCGTGACAGGCCGGTTAATCGCAAAATCAACCGTGGTCTGGTTTCCAAACAGGGGTGCATAACTGCCAATCGTGTAGGGGTTGAGTTTGTAGGTCAAAAGCTGCGCCGTCTGGCGCACGGCCTCCAACGTCGCCTGCACCCCGGAAAATTCCAGCCGCCGCTGCAAGGCGGCTAGCGTAGGCGGTTCAACCGCCTGGCCCCAAATCGGCTCGTAAATGTCCAGCAGGGCCTCATCCAGCAAGGCTCGTCCCACGGCATCGCGCCGGTCATGGATGCCAAGCAGGGCGAGCATGGCGACCACGCTTTCAATTTGCGCCCCCAATTCGTCATGCACGATGTCCAGCACGTTGATCGAGGCGGCTCCCGTCCCAATCACCGCCTTATGCACCACGTCCTCCCCCAACCAGGATAAATCCACGTTCCCCTGGGGGTCCACGATCACCAGCCTGGCCCCGGTCAGCATGTGGCGCAGCATCATCAGCAAAACGGCAAAGGTTTTGCCGCTGCCCGTCTGCCCCAAAACCACCACGTTGTACGAGGGGCTGCTTTCATCGAAAATATTGAACACGACCGGGGCCTGGTTGCGATCCACACCCAACAGGACGCCCTGGGTCTCCGTGCGCCGCCGATAGGACAAGGCGCTGCCGGTCAAGAGGGCCACCCCCGGCGAGGATAAAAAGGCACCCTCCATGTCGAAAATCGGCTGGGTTGAAAACACCTGGCGAATGGTCTCGCCGGGCGGGTAAACATGCTCCATTTCAAAAGGCACGGCCCCGCGCATGATCTCCATGCGGGTTGCCAGTTCGCGCGCATCCCGGCCCCCGACCATGACGTAAAAGCGCAGCGTGTGCAGGGTCGCCCCGGCCCGGTGCATCTCCGCCCGCATCCGGGCAGTCGTTGAAAGCACTTCCTCGGCTTCCTGGGCCGCTTCCTGGGTCTTGACCGGTTCATAGCGGGCAATGATGGCTTTGTTGCGCAGCAGCTTCTCCGCCTCACGTTCAGTAAAAGCGGCCACATGCAGGGCGGCCCAAATCGGGAAGTCCAGCCCAAACAAACGATGCAGGGAACGCGGCAGGATCATCCCGGCCTGGACGCGGCTGGAACGCATCAAGCCCCAATGCGTGCCGTTTTCCCCGACACTATAACGCCACTCGTTTTGACCGGTCTCGAAGGGCAACGGTACACGCTCGGTCAGTTTGCGCGCCCCCAGGCCATAGGTGCGCAGCAGGTCTACCAAGCCCTCATCCCCCATGCGGGCATCCATGACCAGGAAGTTACGGATAAAGCGCACCTCATCAATGCTGCGCCGCAAATGCTCCTCATACTGCGTGCGATACATCCAGACCCCGTAGGGCATATCGGCCTCGGGCATTGCCACGCGCTCAAAGCCCCGGCTGATGGTGGCGCGATCCAGCGTATCGGCCACCATCAGCAGCCGGGCGGAAGCCAGCCCGGTGGACAGGCGCGGCAGCGAGGCCCAAAAGCCCGCCGTGCTGAGAAACTGCCAGGGCGAGGCCGTCGCAATATCAAACGAATCGAGTTCTACAATGCTCACAGGCCGCTCTCCTTGTCCAGATATATTTGGTCAGCCGTCTGGCTGTCCACGATCTCGATGTCGAGCGGGGCCGAGGGCATGATCCAGGCCAGGTGCATCTCCCGACTGCCCAGGCGATGCCTGAACAGGGCCAGCACATAACCAGGCAGGCGGCGATTGCCCAAAGCCTCATGTTTGCGCAGCATGATCAGGGCCAGGCCCCCCAGGATCATCCCGGCCAGGTAGCCCGTCCCCGTGCCGATCACGCGGCTCAACAATATACTGGCCCCGAGGCCGACCATCGCCGCCGTCACTGCCTCGTACATGCCGATACCCAGGAACAGTTTGGCTTCGTAGCCGGTAACGTTGGTCGGCCAGTCGTATTGCAGATCATCCAGTTGGACTTGCCCGCTCATGCCCTGCCTATCCGCCGAGCGCGCTCATCAGGAACGAGCTGATCCCCAGGAGGACGAACCCGATGATTACGTTTTGGATCGTTTCTTTGTTCTTGGAGGCCCATTGCGGCCAGATGGCTGAACCGATCAAGGCTATCGCGGTCAGGCCGATGCTGATCACGCCCACCGCGCTGGCAATGGCGGAAAAGTTAAACCCTGAGGCTTGCTCCAGCCCCGCCCCTAAAACTTTGCTAAAAATCACTTTATTCAACATGCTTTGCTCCTTTTGCTAACTTGGATTGGAATGGATAGACCTTACTGTTCAATGGCTTCCAGCACATACCGCACCCCGGCCTGTTCCCACAGGAGGACGGCATTGGACTGCACATCTTTGGCGACTGCCCCGGCTACCTTGCCTGTCACGCTGTCCCCGGCGTGCAGCAGCAGCCCATCCCCCACCCCGCCCACCACGGCCAGGGCGGGCGGCCACCAGCCTGGGTTTTGCAGTATCTGGCTGATCTCCGTGATCGCCAGGGTTTCCCCGCTGTAACTGACGTTATCCCGCAGGGCCGTCAGGCGCACGTCGCAGACCATAAACCGCCCGCTGCTGGCCCCAATTTGGGCCACACGCACACAACCCGTCACCGAGATCGCCAAGCCTGCCGCCTGGTTTTCGAGCGTCAGGGTACTCGTCACGATTTGCGTGACCGGCTGCGGCGGGATGAACGTCCAGGTTTGCGCCGTTGCCTGGTTGGGGGCGAGTTTGCCTTCCTGCACTGCCGCCCCAATCAGCACCCAGCGCTCGGAGGCGCGTTCGCCATGCAGGATGACGGCCAGCGACGGCGTGCGCAGGTTGAGGATTTCGATTTGATGACGCTGCACCCGTTGGATGTCCACCAGGCGATACTCGACGACCTCACCGCTGCCCAGGCGCAACAAGATCGGATCATTGGCCGCCAGGCGCGCCACGGCTTCCCCGACCTGGAAGGAAAACGGCACGGCTACGACCCGGCGCAGGGTTGTCCCTTGCAGCCATTCCGCGACCGCGGGCCGCCAGGCCCCGTCATCCACCTCGGATAAGCGCAAAACAAACGCCTGCCCGCCAAATTCAATCGAGACCGGTTCATCGCTGCCAGTCGGGATTTCGCCAGCATCCAAAACCAGGGCATAGGGGGTCGCCTCGGGATTACCGGCTGGTTGCGGGCTGGCTGTGGCAGTGGCGGCGGCTAGGGTTGGGGTGGGGCTAATTTCGGCGCTGGCCTCCGCCGTCGCCTCCGGTTTGGACAAAAACGCCCAGCCCCCCAAGACCATCAGGATAACTACCGCGCCGATCATGAGCAGGCCGTTCCGCTTGGATAAGCCGCGCGCCGGGCCGCCCTGCACCATCGTTCCCGCCAGTGACACCTCGCGCCCGGATTGGATCGCTTGTATCCGGGGGTCATTGACCGGTATCTTGATCTCCCGGCCCGCGGCTATCGGCAAGCGGCCTTCCTGGAGCGCCTGTTCCAGCAGGTATTGGGCCAGCTGCAATTTTTGACCAGGTGTAAAGGCTTGCGCCCGGTCAGCCAGTTGGTTGAAATGCGCTTCAAAGATGGCGTCGTGGTTGTTGGTCATGGCAGGAATACCGGAAATTCTGGATTTTCCAGGCGCAGCGTCCCAATCGTGACGCCGCCCATTTCAGCCGGGGCCGTGAGCAGTTCGCCCCAATGCAAGTACGGGCATTGCACCTGTATTTTGGTTCCGTAGAGTTCGGGTGGGAGGGCTATCGAAACCAGGCCCGCCTCGCCCGACCAGGCCTCTGAGCGCCACGCGCCCGCCCAAGCCACAAAAAGCAGCCCGGCGACCCCTTCCCCGCTATCGGCCAGGCTATTGCGGTTCACATCAATATAGACCGTGATTTGGAAATAGGTCGGGATCAGGGTCGCCGTGGGGGTCAGGGTCGCCGTGGCGGTGGGGCTGAGTACCGGGGTGGGAGTACGCGTGTAGACCGGGCCCGCAGGCCGCGTCGGGGTGGGCGTGGCGGTTTTGCCACCGGGCGGGGGGGTCTTGGTCGGCTCAAAGGGTACGGGCGGCGGGGTAGGCGTGGGGGTGAAACTGGCCGCGGTCGCGTGCTGCGCGCCGGGTGCCAGGCACAAGACCAGCAAAATGATGGCGAATTTCAAGGACCTCATTTTTTCGTAACCTCATTTGGCGGGGTAACAGCCAGGGAAGTGGGGGGGAGCGACAACCCCGAGGCAGGCAGCGGCGCGGGCGGTTGGACAGACGGCCTGGCCGCTGCCTGCCTCGGGGAAAGTGTCTGTGGTACGGATGGCACAGACACAGGAGGCAGGACATCGTTGGTTTTTGGATCCTCAATGTCGGCGGGCGCGGCCTCCGGCATGGGTGAGGACGTAGCCCCTGGCGCGGCAGGGATTGGCTCCAAGTGGGGCAACGGAGCAGCTTCCGGGGCGGCGGGTGCGGGGGATGGGCCGCGTAGGGGCATTTGCGCCGTGTCCTGGCCGCCCTGAGAGGCTTCCGGGGTGATTTCCGGGTTTACGTCCGCTGCCCTGGTTGGTTCATCATCTGCGGCCACGGTGAAATTGGCCGCCTCTGGTTCGATCAAGGGCTGCGGGGCGGCATCCGGGGCGGGAGAGTTGTCCTCGGGTGCCGGTTGCGCCGCGTCCAGGGCGATTTCCGGGTTTACGTCCGCTGCCCTGGTTGGTTCATCATCCGCGGCTACGGTGAAATTGGCCGCCTCTGGCTCGATCAAGGGCTGCGGGGCGGCTTCCGGGGCGGGAGAGTTGTCCTCGGGTGCCGGTTGCGCCGCGTCCAGGGTGATTTCCGGGTTTACGTCTGCTGCCCTGGTTGGTTCGGTGGGTGCATCCGCGAAATTGGCTTTGACCGGCTCGACCTGGGGCAGCGCGGCGGCTTCCGGGGCGGCGGTCATGGGAGCATGGCCGCGCAGGGGCATTTGCGCCGCGTTCTGGCCGTCCTGGGCCGCTTCCGGGGCTATTTCCGGGGGTCTCGCGGCTGAAGGTGTTGGTTCAACTGGCACGGCGGGGAAATTGGCCGTGACTGGCTCAATAATGGGCAGCGGGGCGGCTGTGGGGGCAGGCGAGGCAGGATGGCCGCGCAGGGGCATTTGCGCCGCGTTCTGGCCGTCCTGGGCCGCTTCCGGGGCTATTTCCGGGGGTCTCGCGGCTGAAGGTGTTGGTTCGGGGGGTGCCGCGGGGAAATTGGCCGTTGCTGGCTCAACAATGGGCAACGGCGCGGCTTTGGAGGCAGGCATGGGGGCCTGGCCGTGTGCGGGCATTTGCGCCGCGTTCTGGCCGTCCTGGGCCGCTGCAAGGGCTATTTCCGGGGCTGCGCCCGCGGTTGGGGCTGGTTCGGGAGGTGCAACGTGGAAATTGGCCGTCACCGGCGCGACGGCGGGCAACGGGGCGGCTGCGAGGGGGTCAGGCGCAGGGGAAATGCCATGCACCGGCCTGTGCGCCGCGTCCTGGCCGTCCTGGGCCGCTTCCAGGCCGCTTTCCGGGGCTGCGCTGGTTGTTTCGAGGGGTGCAGCGGGGAAATTGGTGGGCAACGGGGCGGCTCCGGGGACAGCAGGCGCGGGGGAAATGCCATGTGCTGGCGTTTGCGCCGTAGCTTGGCCGCCCTGGGCCGCTTCCGGGGCTATTTCCGGGGCAGCGCCCGCGGTTGGGGTTGGTTCGGGGGGTGTTGCGGGCAAATTGGCCGTCAGCGGGGCGACGGTGGGCAGGGAGGCGGCTTCCGGCGCATCCGCGGGTTGGGGCTGGCCGCGCACAACCGGGCGCGCCCCGTTCCGGCCCTGCGGGGTTGGGTCTGCGGGCGCAACAGGTGCGGCACGGGCCGGACTTTTACGGGCGGGCGGTTCAGGAGCTTCCTCGAGGTCAAGATCGGCAGGCAGTGGCACGCCTAATTGCACCTGCGCCCCCTCCGCCGCCAAAACTGCCAGCCGCGCAGCCTCTTCCCGCTCCCGGTGCGATAGGCTGGCAAATTCTGGCGTTCCCGCCAATGCCCCGGAGACGCTCCCGGCTAAATTAGCCCCGGTCAGTCCAGCGATGATGCCCGCTTGCACCGCCTCAAATAAGGCGGTGAGTTCCTTTTCGCCCCAGCCTTGCCGGGCGGATAGGTTCCATAAGGCCATTTGCGCCGAACTGTCGCTCCCAGGGAGCGCGGCGCGGGCCGCCTCCTGGCCCATTGTCGCCTCGGCCATCAGGCGCGGCCCCTCTTTGCCGGGCAGCAGGTGCCAGTCCATTGGCCGCCGCATGGTCGCAATTGCCAGACGTTCTGCCTGGCGCAGACCCTCCCGATCATCCGGCCCCACCAAGCCCGCCTCGACAAAGCGCGTCCGCATGGCAGCGCGCAAGGCGGGCGTAGGGCTGCCGCTGGCCGTCAATGGCTTTTCCCCGGCTGCCTGCATCTCGAAAAATGCCTGCTGGCCGGTCTCGGCCAGGCTGCGGATACGCTTGGCCCCGGCCTGTCCCTCCTCCCGATACACGCCCTGGACTTCCTGCCCCAAGCGCCGGTTGCCGAAAGCATGTTCCAGGTTTTGTCCGGCCCGCTTCTCATCCCCTTGCTCAAATTGGGCCGCTTCCGCCTTTTTCAAGGCGGTCAGTGCCGGGGTCTGGTTGATGCGCCGGTTGGTGCTAACAATATTGCCCACCGTACCTGTCGTGCCAAAGCCACGCGTAGCCGCGGCAAAAGTTTGGGCAACCCGGCTATCCGGGGCCGCTTCTGCCGCCATTTGGCCCGCTGTCCAGCCGGTTTTGCTCCCGGACATGGCCGCCCCGGCTGCCCCGACCAAGCCCGCCCCAAGCCCGCCCGTCATGGCCCCCGCACCAAAAGCAGCCGCGGCGGTAACTGCCGTGCCGAGGGCCTTCTGACCGGTTTGCAGCGCGCCTGTTACCAGTCCGCCCCCGCCTCCGCTCGTCGCAGCCCCGGCCACGGTTGAGACCGAGACTGCCACAGTATTGAGCGCCCCGTCCAGGGTCTTGACCCCGGCCTTGATGCCATACGCCAGGAAACCCGCTGCAATTGCCAAACCGCCCGCAAAGGCAATCAGGTTGTTATTGTTCAAATCTTCCAGGGCTTGCCCGCCGATCAAGGCCATCAGGCGCACGGCAATCCCGGCAAAGATGGACAAGGCCAGGATGCCGGTATAGCGCCGGGCCACGTTCCCCAGGATCGAGGCCCCAAAATCGAAAAACCCAAGCGGCAGGCAGGCCAGCAAAAAGACGATCAGGATCAAGGATGACAGGGAGAGCAGCATAAACAAAACTGCAAACATCGCCAGCACATAGCCGCTGAACAGCCCGATCACGATGCGCCACATCCCGGAAAAGGCCGCCTGCTGGTTTTCCGCCATCACATCGCGCGGGTCTGTTTCCAGGTAACGCCCGGTAAAACTCAAATCCAGGAATTCCACCCCGCCCGATCCCAGGCTGCCCGCCAGGACGCGGATTTGTTTGTAGTCGCTCTCCTCAAAACCTGGAAAATAGGCCTCCTCAAAGGCCGCGGGCAGGATCAGTAGCTCCGCCTCATCCAGTTGCAGCACCTCCGCCGTGGTTGCGTGCATCGGGGCGGCGACCATTTCCAGCAAGGTATCCGCCTGCCCTTCCTCGGCCCCGGCGACCAACTGCATGATATCGCCGCGCGTCGTTTCGACCCATTCAATCAGGTCAAACCCCTGGGTGGAACTGATAAAGAGCGCCCCCAAGACCACGGCCCATACCAGTACCCGGTCAATCTTGACCAGGCGCAACTCGCCAAAGAACGGGAAGATCAGCAGGAGGGCGGCCAGCATAATGGCGAGTACCAACAGGCCATTTGTCCCCAGGATAATCTGCGCCAGCAGCCCCCCTTGCCCACTCAGCAGGGTGCGCAGCATGTCAAAGACGCCTTCCCGCAACGATGTCCAGATCGCCCCATCCATCAAATACACGGCCAGACCGGAAACTACCCGAATCACGAGCCAATAGATGCGCCCCAGGTTTTCCAGCATGGAAATCAAGCCCTCTTTGGCCGTGTTGGAAATCCCCAATATCCAATAATCAGTGGCATTCATGCAGTACGTCGCATCCGCGGGGTCATTGGAACAGGCACATTCAGATTGCGGGGTCGGATTACCGTCATCGTCAAAAGGCGCGCACTCCGCCGCAGGCGCGGCAGCCAGGGCTGCCGTGGGGCGCAACGGGAACAGGACAACTCCCAGGAATAGCACGAGAAAAGCCAGCCGCCGCCAGCCTCGGTTACGCATTGGGCCGCCTCCGTTTGGTAAACATCAAAATCAGCCCGATCAGCAGGCCCAGGCCGCCCAGGAACCAGGCCGCCCCATCCCAAAAGCGGGCAACCGTCGCCGCCGTTGCGGGTGTCAAGGTTGGCGGCGTTTCAACCGGGGCGCTGACCGTTCCATCCGGGCCAGGCGTCAGGGTTGGCGGCGGGGTGGGCGTGCGCTGCTGCCCGGCGTAGCCCTCGCCCTCACCTGGCGAAATCTCCGGGTCCGCAAAACTGGCGGCGAGTTCCAGGTCGTTGGCGGTAAAGACAAAGGCCGCCGTCTCGCCCTGCCAGCCAATGACCGGCTGGAACGCAAAGCCGTCAAAGGCGAGTTGCCCTTCGGCGCGGCCATTTGCCAGGCGCGGCGCGTCTGCGATTGCTAACTGGCAGCGGCCCGCGGCCCCGGTTAGGCAACTGCCCCCCGGCACTGGTTCAATCCAGGTGGTGTAGCGATACAGGGTCAATGTCACCTCCACCCCCGGCAGTGGCTGCCCGTTCCCGGCTAACAGGGTGATGGTGATGACGCTCGGTGCGGCTGTTTGAAAGGCCGTCAAAATAAGCCAGGTCAGGATGGCGGCTGCGGGTATCCAGAGCGGTTTCCAAAATGGCCTCATCATGATCCCTCTTCGCAAACCGGCCTGAGCCAGCGAAACATTTGGCGCAGGGCATCGGTGTAGTCCGCACACAGCGATGGGGCCGGGTCAATCGCACCCTGGGTGGGGTGGTTAATCTGGTAGTGCAGGTGCGCCCCGGTGCTGTTGCCGGTGTTGTCAATTTGCCCGATGACCAGCCCGCGCTCAATCAGTTGCCCCTGGTGGACAAAGACATCAAAGAGGTGCATGTAGGTCGCCGTCCAGCCGCTTTCACTACACACTAGCAATAAATCATCCGGGGGTGTGGGCGGCGGGCCCGGTACGGGCGTCGCATTGCTGTTCGTACACTCGTTTGATTCCGCCTCCAATAAAAATATCCAGTTGCCTCCGCCCTGGTTGGCCGTCTCGGGTGCTTGCCCACATTCCTGGCTGCATGTCAGGGCCGCCAGTTTGACATGATTGCCCATGCCAAAATGATGCCCGTTGTCCGTTGCCAGCCCGATCACGACCGCGTACTCGTCCTCTTTGATCGTGGCAATGACCGGCGCATGGTCAATGCTCTCCCAGGAAGTGGCCGTGGTGCGCGCCGCCAGGTCAATGCCCCAATGGGTATAGCCGCGAAAGTAGGTCGGGTCGCACCACCAGGCCGAGACCGTTTTCCAATCCTCCGCAAAGCGTGTCACCGGCCAGCCTTCAAAGGGATTTTCCGCAAAGGCCCGCCCGATATTGCCGCAGGCCCCGCCATGCGGCGGGCTTGCGCCGGTTTGCATCCCTAGCGGTACTTCTTCCACCCCGCGGCCATTGCTGCCTTGCGGCGTAAAGACCGGCAGTTGCATCAGGCCGAAAGCCAGGCAGCAGGTCATCAGTCCGAGCGGTAACAGGATTTTGCGCAGCTTCTTCATCGCTTGGCTCCAGTGGCGGCGTTCAACCACTTCCGATTGACCAGGGTTTTTATGCGCTGGCCCCTTCCAGCGCCCCGCTGTGCGGAAGTTCGTCGGAAGTGTCTGCAATTTTGCCGCCAGGGAGTTTTTGCCAGACCAGCCACGCGCCGAGCAGGGAGGCCAGCGCCGCCACATAGAAGGGGCTGCGGACGTGGTAGCCGTACAACCAGGCTCCCAAAATGGGCATGGGCAGGGAGAAAAGGCCCTGCGCAGTCGAAAAGAGACCATACGCCAGGCCGCGCCGCTGTTTGGGTACCACTTTGCTGATCAAGGAGTCAAAGGCCGTGGTCTTGAGGCCGCTGCCCAGGCCGATCAGCGTCCAACTGGCGGCAAAACCCACGAACGAACGCGAGAGGACGAACACGGCCACGGCGATCCCGGTTCCCAGGGCGGCCAGGACGAGCGGCACCTTTTCGCCCCAACGATCCACCAACCAGCCACTCAGCGGGTTGCCGAGCGTCGCCGCCGCCGCACTCAACGCTCCTATAATGCCAATCTGGAAAATGCTAATGCCCGCCCCGGCCAGGAAAAGCGGCTGATAGACCTCGGCCAAAATGCGGGCGGTATCATCGAAACCGTCCAGGGCCAGCATGGTCGCGATGACCCCACCCGCCAGGATCAATGTCCACATCCCGGCCAGGCTGCTGCGAAAACTACCCAGGGTCGCTCTTTCCCTGCCGCCAGATGTATCCGCCACGCGGCGCAGCAGGAAATAGCGAATGACCGCCGCGCTCGTGTAGAGCGTACCGGCTGTCCAGAATAACAATTCAAATCCGCCTTGCGTGACCAGCCAGCCCCCGAGGGCCGGGGCTGCGGTTTGGGCTACCCCGTAAATCGTGTTCATCAGGCCAAAGGCTTTGCCCCGGTTTTCATCCACCATCCCGGCGATGAAGGCGGATTGGGTGGGCGTGGTGAGCGAACTGGCGATATAGATTAAGACCATCCCGGCCAGCGTCCAGCCCCAGGATGGGGAGAGCAGGATCACGACAAAGCAAAAGACGCCCGTCAGACTGCCCAGGGCCAGACCGCGCAAATGCCCGACCGTATCCGCCAGCCAACCGCCCGTCAGCCCCAGGATCAGCCGGGCAAAGGCCAGGAACGAGAAAAATGCGCCTACCTGGGCGATGCCTGCCTGCTGTTCAACCAGGAACAGGGGCAGGAGCGGGATAAAGGCAAACGCGCCTAAGTTGGCAAGCACGATTGCCAGGTAAAAGAGGATGAGGATGGCAGGTTTTTTCACGAATATGCTCCAATAATTTCAGGGTCTCCCAGGCGGGATTGGCTCCCGCCTGGGGTGGGCCGCTTGCGTCGCTTTAGAAGCGGTCAAAACGGTCAGACGGCTTGCTGTTCATGGTGTCACCTCCTCATTGGGGATTTAGGGATAACGGAGGCGGCCACAGCGCCGCCCCCGGCAAACCACATGGGTAGGGATTACGGCTTGGCATGTTGCGGTCTCAGTCTTGCACCAGCAGGCTGTAACTGGCCGTGTTGTTTTTAGCCGGGTCGCTGAACACATAGATATAGCTTGTCCCGCTCGGCAGGGAGATGATCATGTTGAACGGCGCGCTAAAGTCGCGTGCGATTTCCACGCCCGCCGCGTCGTAGATCACCAGCTGCACCCCGTCAGGATTGACGGTATCCAGGCGGATATTGAGCGATTGGTGAGCCTGGCCGAGTAGCAGCACATAAACATCGCCCGCGGTAGGCGAATTGCCGTCAAACGTCCCGATGATGAGGGCCGGGATAGGCGGCACCGGGTCGGCTGTGGCAAACGTGTCATTGGGTTCGCTTTCCACGCCTTGATTGGGGGCCGTCTGGCGCACAACCAGGGGAATGTAGATTTTGATGGCGGTGGGCTGGCTGGTTGCGGTTGCGGTGGGCGTGGCCGTCTTGGTGGGGGTAGGGGTGTTGGTCGGCGGAATGGCCGTCGCGGTTGCCGTGGCGGTGTTGGTCGGTGGGATGACCGTCGCGGTGGGCGTGGCCGTATTGGTCGGTGGGATCGCCGTGCCGGTTGCCGTGGGCGTATTGGTGGGCGGGATGGCCGTGCCGGTTGCCGTGGGGGTGTTGGTCGGTGGGATGGCCGTCGCGGTGGGTGTGGCGGTCTTCGTCGGCGTGGGGGTATTGGTTGGGGGAATGGCCGTGCCGGTTGCCGTGGGGGTATTGGTGGGCGGGATGGCCGTCGCCGTGGGCGT